>OJJV01000014.1_pt1 | contig 217165 bp, 162 predicted proteins | sample 1596391 | NCBI WGS metagenome assembly OJJV01 (sample SAMEA4350164, study PRJEB24818) | metagenome | biome: human; feature: gut; material: faeces | place: Denmark | collected 2013-09
TTTCTGAGAAAGTAAGAGACCGGGATACTTTCTTTGCCATCACACAGTTATTGAAAATTGATAACATCTGGATCTGATTGATTGGTCCATCATTCAGCTGATTTCTGAGTGCTGCAATCTGTTTTGGCTTGATAAATCCGGTGTCGCTGATATATTCGTAAATCCATTCCTGTACTTCCTTGTCGATATAGGAGATATCGACAGCAACCGTGAATTGAAGCTTTTTGTTATCTACCAGATCAAGAAGTTCCGGAATTAATTCTGTCAGTCGGATATACCGCTGAACACTTCGTGCACTTTCTCCAACCTGTTCTCCTAATAACTGATCTGTTCTCGACTTCGTGCCACTTTGGCACAAAGTTAAATCTGTCCGACTCCCCTGTCTTTTCATTGCATCAAGTTTCATCTTATAAGCAAAGGCTTTCTCACTGGGCAACAGTTCCTCTCGCTGAATGTTAGCATCCACCATCGCCACAATGGCATCATCATCTGATAATTCTCTTACGATTGCCGGAATAGTTGTGAGTCCTGCAAGCTGTGCTGCATGCATTCTTCTGTGACCGGATACCATTTCATATTCTTCATTTTCATCCATGCGAAGCAGTACCGGAGTCAGCACTCCATTAATCTTTACGCTTTCTACCAAGTCCTGCATCTTTTCATCATCCAGCACCTTGAACGGATGATTTTTAAATGGATGGATCTTACTGATCTCTATCTCCATTGCAGATTCTTCATTTACCACACCAAGCAATTCATCAATACTAGCCAGTTTAATCTTTTCGCCACTTCTATTTTTCATTATTCAAAACCTCCTGTGTCAATTTCATATATGCCTCAGCAACTTTTCCTTTCGGACAGTGCATGTAGATACTTTTTCCCTCTGCACTGGTCTCAGCTGCTTTTACGGACATCGGAATCACATTTTCAAATACTTCTATCTGGCTTCCGTATGTTGTATGTACTCTCGATGCAATGTCCCTTGCGTAATTGGTTCTGAAATCTACCATAGTCAACAGAATGCCCTCTATCGCCAGTTTCCGGTTCAGTCTTTTCTTTACTGTAAGAATGGTCTTGATCAGCTGCTGAAGTCCTTTAACAGGCAGATATGCAGCCTGCACAGGTATCAGAACAGAATCAGAAGAGACCAGTGCATTGATCGTCATCATACCAAGGCTCGGCATACAGTCGATCAGGATATAATCGTATCGGCATCTTATCGCATCGATATATTCCTTCATGATCATTTCTCTGCTCATAACATTTCCCATCGTTACTTCCAATGCGGAAAGCTCAATATTTGCCGGAAGAAGATCTACATTTTCCTGGTGATGTAAGATCCCATCTTCTAAAGAGATTTCTTCTTCGTTGATGACATCCATCATGATCGTTGCCAGTGTGATGCGAAGATCATCCGGTTCCTCATATCCAAGACTTGCTGTTAAACTTCCCTGTGGATCCGCGTCGATCAGCAACACTTTCTTTCCTTCTCTTGCCAGTCCAATACCTACATTTACGGTTGTGGTGGTCTTGCCGACTCCACCTTTCTGGTTTACTACGGATATAACTTTACACATGATTTCTTCCTCCTTTAACTTTCCCATGATTCTTTTTTCCATAATTTTAGCAGTGCCAGTATTTCCCGTTTCATCATTGCCGGTGTATAAGAATTTGGAAAATACTTGTGTAGCTGCTCATTGGTAAATGCTACTCTGGTGATCTCACCTTTTTTAACTTCACACATGATTTCTTCCATCTTTTCCAGCGATAACTGTTTTTCTTTACTCAGCTGCTTTATCCGCTGAGCCTGTGAGAGTGACGGAATCGCCTGTGCATAATCCATTGCTTTAAGCAGTTCTCTTTGTTCATTTTCTTTCAATGCAGCAATCTCTACTGCCGGACAAAAAGAAATAATCTCATCATCCAGTTTCTGCAACATTTCCGGTATAAGCTTTGTCAGTGATATATAACGCTGCACTTGTTTTGGGCTATCACCACAATCCTCACTGATAATATCTATCGATCGTTTTCTTGGTGTTTTGTGGTCAACTTGGCTCTTTTTTCGACCACTTTTTCTTTTTAGTACGTCATTCTTCAGTTTGTAAGCAAAAGCTTTTTCGCTGTAGCTGATCCGTTCTCTGTGAAGATTAGAATCCACCATACTTAAAATGGAATCATCTTCACTTAATACCCGGATAATCACTGGTACTTTACGATATCCCAGTTTCTCCGCAGCATGTTTTCTTCTGTGGCCGGATATGATCTCATAGTAACCATCCGGTACTGGTCTGACGATCAGCGGATTTAAAATGCCATACTTCTCAATGCTTTCCTGCAGAAGAAACATTTCCTTATCATCTTTTACTTGAAATGGATGTTCCTTAAAAGGGCGAAGACGCTCAATCTCAATTTCTATGATTCTTTCTTCTTTTTCTCCTGATTGTCTGTTTGGCTCAGTCATCTTGACTCCTTTCCTCCAGGATTCAGGAACTAAAAAATGCCTGCCTGGAACTTTTATAGATAGTAAAGTTCCAAACAGACATTGCTGTTTGACCATTAGCTGTAGCTAATAGAATTGAATACTGTTTCAGCTAATTTATGTTTGCAGGTTTGGGAGAGATTGTTCCTTTTCCCGCATTTTCTCTGATTTACATCCCCAAATAAGGGGTGACAACAGAGCGGAACCCAAATGTTAGCTGGACTTTCTAAAACCCATGTTTGCAAACCGGTAATTTTGATTAGCTGTCAGCTAACAAAAATCGGATTGCGTTAGCTGGAAATTGATCATTTTGAATGGAATTTTATGTCACGAACGTGATTAGAAAATAACAAAAGCGTTCGTTGTCAGCTAATCCAGCTAACATTTTCGAACGCTTTGAAGCCCGTCCATAAGAGGATTTGAACCTCCGACCCCTCGCTTAGGAGGCGAGTGCTCTATCCAGCTGAGCTATATGGACACATGCCGCAACCCCTTGATTTTACTGGGTTTCTGGGATTTTTCCCTTCGGCCATATATAAGATTATCAACTCTTTTTCGAGTTGTCAATCTACAGATTTTTTCGATTTGGTAACATTAGAACGCTCCCCAATTTGGGGAATGCTTTGTTGTCACCCTTAGCATTTTTCAGAATAGATTCGAACTGAAAGTTGTTTTTCATTTTTTCCCTTTGGGGAATGCCTCGGCTTTCTCTTAGGAGACTGCCTAAGGGTATGGCAGAGGATCTTATGGTGGAGAGCGAGATATAAAGGAATAGCTATAAATTGCAGATATAAAATACAGACGGGTTATATAAGGACCATTAAGAAAGGTGGAAATAATCATGGAAATAGTAAAGCTTGAGCATGTAACAAAAATATACGGAGAGGGCGACACAAGAGTATGGGGACTGGATGATGTGAGCCTTACCATAGACAAGGGTGAGATCGTATCCATCGTGGGAGCCTCAGGTTCAGGAAAGTCAACACTTCTGCATGTGATGGGAGGTGTGGACACACCTAACAGTGGAAATGTCATAGTTGACGGCAGAGACATAACAACTCTTTCAGATGAGGAGATGTCGGTGTTCAGAAGACGCAAGATAGGCTTTGTATTCCAGTCCTATCACCTGATACCGGTTCTTACCGTGGAGGAGAATATCAACATGCCGATACTCTTAGATCACAGAAAACCGGACAGGGAGTACATAGATCATGTTATAGAGATGTTGGGAATAAAGGACAGGAAGAAACATCTGCCAAGCCAGTTGTCCGGTGGACAGCAGCAGAGAGTTGCCATAGCCAGGGCACTTGCCAACAGACCTGCACTTATACTTGCCGATGAGCCTACCGGAGCTCTCGACTCCAAGAATGGAAATGAGGTTATGACCTTGCTTCAGGATTCTGTAAGAAAGCTTGATCAGACTCTTGTGATCATAACTCACAACATTGACCTGGCAAGAGAGGCAGACAGGATAATTAAGATCGTTGACGGCAAGATAGTGGAATAGAGAAACAATCAGAGCATTTGTCTGATGTTCAAAGGGAGAGGAGATTGACCATGAAAGGCTTATTCGGATTTCGTAAGCTGGATATGTATATAGGAAGAGTACATAAGAGAAGGCTGTGGAGCATTATCGCGTTATTTGCATGTGCAATATATGCTGTGGCAGGAGCTGTGGGCGGAACAACCTTTAAGACCTATGCGGCAGAGCCTAAGGTCATGGTGACAGACTATAGTATAAGCGGTGACAGTGTAACTGCCAGAGAGAACTTTGAATTGAGTGTGACCATCAAGAATACAGCCACAAAGGCAGTAAGCAATATGAAGGTATCTGTATACGCTGAAAATGGTGAGTTTATACCAGAGGAGGGTGCCGGAACAGTGTATATCAAGGAGCTTAAGGCTGACAGTGAGGAGACACTGACATTTGCCATGAAGACCATAACAGGGCTGGAGGAGAAGACCTACAAGCTTATGGTGAAGAACGAGTATGAGGACAGATACAGCCAGGCGTACACAGTTACTGATACTCTGTATATTCCGGTGGTGCTGACTCAGAGAGTGTCAGTTACCGACATGTATGTAAGTGGCGGTGCGGTTCTTGGAGAAGCTATAGAGATTACAGGAAGCATAAACAACCAGGGCACAGGCAAGCTCTACAATGTGTCTGTTGAGATAGAGAGTGATTATGTGGAGCCGCAGACCAGCTACGTGGGGAATATTGAACCGGGTAAGAGCGGTTCCGTTGATCTGATCTCAAAGGCGGTAAGATCAACTCCCGGCAACGCAGACGGAAATATTAAGATGAAGGTGTCCTATGAGGATCAGCAGGGCAAGGTGAAGTATGAGGAACACCAGATATCCATACAGGTACAGGAGCCGGTGTACAGCAATGTGGAGAAGATAAAGGAGGAGCAGCCTAAGGTTGACAGCAGGGTAGTGACATGTGCAGCTTTGGGAGCTGTTGTGGTTGTGATCTTTATAGTTATGGGAGCTCGGAAACGTTTGAGGAAGAGGAGGAACCATTATGACGAAGGCATAATTTAGCATGGTTCCGACGAAATGCCGCCGAACGAATGTGAGGGGGCGATACCAAGAGGAGGAACCATTATGACGAAGGCATAATTTAGCATGGTTCCGACGAAATGCCGCCGAGAGATTGTGCCCCTGCGTTGAAAACGCATATTTGAATGGCACAATCGACTTGCCGCCGAGTGTAAACGAGGGGCCGACACCCTTAATGTGAGGGGGCAATACCAATACCGGGTATGATGGGGATAAGGAAGGGAGATTTCATGAACTGGAAGATACATCTTTGTTTTATGAATATGAAGAGGCGTAAGGTAAGGACAGTTCTTACGGTACTTGGAGCTGCCATAGGCGTTGTATCTCTTGTATCCCTTCTTGCCATAGGAATTGGTGTCAAGAAGGAGCTGATAGGTTCAATGCTTGCCAGCGAGTCTGTCAATAAGATAACCATAACCGGTGAGAATTACGGCAGGAATAAAGAGAAAATGCTTACGGATTCCACCATAGAAAGGATATCGGAATTCAGCAATGTGGCGGATTGCTATGGCTGTTACGAGGCATTTGTCAATATGGAGTACGGCAGGTATGTGTACTGGGGTTATGTAACAGGAATACCGGAGGAGAAGCTAGATGCCCTTAAGCTTAAGAGTGGGGATATTGCTGGCAGTGCCTCAGGCGTTAAGCCGGATCTGATATTCGGCGGCAATATGGCTTCAATGTTTTTTGATCAGAATACAGGAGAGACATTTGCCGATATAGAGGGAAAGAAGGCAGATGCATTTATCGGGGAGAGGTTGAAGACTGTATTTGTGGATTCTGAGGAGAATGTGAGTGCAAGGCTTAAGGTGGCGGCAGTTACAGATGGCGGAGATTATGATGAAAGCTCCCAGCAGATATACTGTAATATCGATACTTTAATAAGGATGTTAAAGAGGAACAGCAGCGATGGCAAGATTGCCGGACAGCCGGTGGACGCCGACGGCAATGCTTACAAGGATTTCATATACAGCAGTGCAGTGGTCACAGTTGACAGCATTGATAACGTGGACGCTGTGGTGAAGCGGCTTCAGGATATGGGCTTCCAGACACAGAACTCCAAGGAATATCTGGACATGATAAAGAGGAACGTAAAGATGATACAGATATTGCTGGGTGTGGTTGGGATGATTGCTCTTGTGGTTGCAGTCATCGGTATAAGTAATACCATGACTACATCAGTATTCGACAGGGTAAATGAGATCGGTATATTGAAGGTCCTTGGCTGTGATCCTGATGAACTGAGACAGGTATTCCTTTTTGAAGCGGGGCTTTTAGGACTTCTTGGAGGAGTGGCAGGAGTGTTGGTATCCGTCTTCGTCAAGACTCTCATAAATAAGGTGGCGGTGTGGGCGTTCTCCGTATCTGCCGGTGTGGATATTGCCGTTATGCCATGGTGGCTGTGGCTTGGTGCCATTGCCGGATCAGCAGTTCTCGGTATACTTGCCGGGTATTTTCCTGCCAGGTGGGCGTCAAGACTTAAGCCTATTGACGCAGTGGGAAGAATTTAGAAAAAATTTACAAAAAGAAATATGCAATTTGTCGGAGAAAATTGACGAAAAATATGTTTTGAAGTATACTTGTCATAATTGTAGGAACATGGATAAGTGCGCCTTTTTCCAGGAAAACAATACATTATCATGGTGATGATATGGCAGGTAAAGGTAATATAAAAAAGGAAAAACAGCATAAAAAAACCAGAGATAACAGGGGTTTCACTCTTGTGGAGCTCATAGTTACCCTCGTGGTGCTCATGATACTTCTTTCAGTGTCTGTTGTAGGAATAATGGCATGGACAGAATGGACAGAGTTTAAGAAGCAGAATGAGTATGCCCAGACCATATTCGTGAATGCACAAAATCAGATGACGGAATACAGTGTGGGAGGAAAGCTTCCGGTCATAAAGGAGGCTTTAAGCAGCAGCGACGGAAGTCTCAGTACAGAGCTTACGGCAGATAAGCTGAGATCCATGAAGGATGAAGAGGGCAGTAACTACAATCCCGATACAATCTGGAAGACAGTGGCAACAGACGGTGAGGAATACAAAGGCACCATCTGTTATTTGTCGTGCAATAAAGGGGATTATAAGATATACATGGCAGATAAGGACAAGGCTGCCGTTGACAGAAGACTTCCTGAGCACACACAGCTCCTCTTTGAAATGCTTGAGAATTATGTATATGATACTTCTATATTGAATGCAGCTATAAGTGTGGAATTTTCTGTTGATGACGGACAGATATTTGCAGTTTCATACAGCAACAGGAATAATAAGTTTACTTATGACATCAGCGACTCAGGAGACGCCGTAAGCATATGCGACAGGACACAGAAGGCGAGAAAGGAAAGGATGATCGGCTTCTATGGTGTGGATACCATGTCAAAGGCTGCAAATGGCAGAGGAGAGAAGCCGTCTATAACAGATCTGAAACTCAATAACGGGGAGACCCTCAATCTTTCATTTAAACTAAAAAAATCGGATACAGCCATTCAGAGACTGAATTATGACGTGGGTCTTTATGACGCAGAAAGCGGCAGGAAGCGGTTGGCATTTGTCCTTGATGGCTCCAAATTAAAGAATCATGAACATGCTGATGTGGTATCATGCAAAATAGCAAAGTATGATGAGGATGGAAATGAGACATTACTAGGAACCTTCGACATTCTTGCATGGGTGAACAGTGACAGGACTGTGAACATAGTCCTTGATGGGGCAGATATACAGGCTACGACTCTGCTTTATAAGAAAGATATGGCGAAGCTCGGCACAGTGTCTGCAGGTGATACGGAATTTGCAGGAACAATGAGCTTTATGAGGTTCGGTCTGGATGCTGACAGCATATATTGTACCGTCCGGGGTTCGGGAGCAGGCTATAAGACCACAGCCATAAGACAGAGCAACACAGAATGTCCGATGTTTGCTGCTGTTACAAGGGATGAAGAAAGCGGAGATACCGCCATAGATGTAAGCAACGGCAGGCATCTCTATAACATAAGATATATAGAGGATTACAGAGATCTTGAGTACACAGGTGCCTATACATTCAATATTAAGAAGGATATTGACTGGGAGGCATTTGCTGCGGCAGGATATCTGAAGAATTCCGGAGGCTCCGGAGAGGTGGCGGACAGTGAATTCCCATCCTTCAGAAATCTCTTTACTGATGATGTGATAGATGGAAATGACCATGTGATAACAGGTCTTACCATCAAAGAAAGCTCCAATGCTTTATACGGAATATACGAGGGACAGGATGTTAAGCCTGCAGGATTATTTGTGACCAATAACGGCACGATAGAAAGCCTTAAGCTTGATAAGATAAAGGTTGAAGGAACTGACAGCGTAGGTGCCTTCTGCGGTATAAACGCAGGAACTCTTAAGAAGCTTGAGACGGTTAATACAGATGATGAGAGTCTCATATCCGGTGAGACTAATGTGGCAGGTATAACCGGAAGCCAGAGAACAAAGGCGGGAGAAGACCGGGACCATATAGTGGTCATAAAGGATCTCACAAACAGGGCATCCGTCCGTGGAAAGACTTATGTGGGCGGTATCGTGGGACAGATATTCCTTGAGAAGGATGATTACAGCAGAACGGTTATTAAGTACTGCAGAAATTATGGTGCAGTATATTCAGATACAAATGTGAGAAATGTAAGCAGACCTTACGATGCTTCATACATAGGCGGTATAACGGGATGTGCATATAATGAGACTGAGACACCGGATAATCTTATCATCTACAACTGCATAAGCTCACCACAATACAAAGATATCACCACTGCCGGATTTGCCGCAGGGACAGGTATTAAGGGTAAGCTGTACGGCTGTTATGTGGGTGGCATCGTGGGATACAATTATTACGGTGCTGTTGTGGGCTGTAGTACCGAGGCTGAGGAGGATAAGCCGGGCTTTGTATTTGGATACAAATATGTAGGCGGTATCATTGGTCTGAACCATGGTGTGGCAGGCGGTGCAGGTGAAAACGGCACAGATGCGGATATAAAGATTAATCTGCCGCATGATGACGAGGATGCAGATGAATTTATTGTGAGATCAGGTGTAAATGAGGCGAATGTAGCAGGCTATAGTTATGTGGGCGGTATCGCAGGCAGTAACTCAGAAACAAAGAGCGGAAGTACAACTATAGAGAATGGATTAAGAGTGCCGATCTCAGCGGTGGATCTTAATAATAAGCTGTCGAGATGGACTAACAGCGGTATTGTAATGGCGTCTGACGGATATACAGGTGGCATAGCAGGATTTAATACAGGCTGGATATTCGGCTGCGGTCTCCATATGGATGAGACTGAGCAGATAAAGGAAAATGATGTCCTGACAGATATCCATCATGTGGGTGGTATAGCGGGATATAACAATGGCGTAATTGGAAACACTGACAGGACAGTGAATACCTCAGGCAGTAACAGCAGCAGAAAGACAGGTACAGGTGCAGCCCATGGTGTGATCACAGTGACGGCTTATGTGACCGGCGGCAGTTATGTGGGCGGTATCACAGGCTTTAACGATAAAGATGCCATAATAGAGGACTATGCCCTTGATGGCGGCTATGTGTATGCAGCAGGAGATTTCGCCGGTGGATATGTGGGACTTAATCTTTCCACGGAGTTTATTACCACAGGAAATGACGGAACTGTATCGGGAACCTGGAAGGTTACGGATGGAGACATCACCGGACGATATTTTGTCGGTGCCATTATGGGAGGCAATATATTAAGTGCAGATACGGATATCAGTACAGCTATAAATTATGGCAATATGTCAGGGAATGTGGTGGCTGATGCATTTGCCGGGGGCATTGCAGGATACATACTTATTACAGATGGTACATATGGCAACTCTCTTGGCATAAGGGAGAACATGAGTGAGACAGAGAAGACAGAAACTGTCCAGTGGAAGGTAGAGAGTGCCGTGGATGCAGATGATCTTGCGGCTACCGTAAGAAAGCTTGACACCGTTTCATATCCGGGGGCAGCAGAATTTACCGTAAGTGGAGTTTCAGGTACTACAGTAACAGCCTCAGAGGGATTGAAGCTTAAGGGTGGTGTATATCTCGGCGGTGTGCTGGGATATGTCACAGCAAACACAGAGATACATATTGCAAATGTAACCAATAGGGCGTCTGTGGAAGCGGAAGCCGCAGTTGTGAACAACAGCGAACAGACAGTAAAGGGAACAGTGAGAAAGGATAAGGATGGCAGGGAATATACTTATTCCTACGCCGGGGGCATCATAGGAAAGGTAAGCAGGAATGTGACTCTTGAAGCCTGCAGTAATGCAGATGATGTGGAGATCCTTTCAAAGGGAACCTATACAGGTGGACTTGCTGAGATAAATGAAGGCGGGATACTTAACTGTACAGTTCCTTCTGTAGATGGAGGAGCGTCAAGCTACATAGGCGGTATATGTGGTCTCAATAAGGCTTCGGGAACCATAAAGGGTACAATTGTGTCAGATGCAACTATTAAGGGAACATCCTATGTAGGTGGTATCGTATCGGAGAACTTCGGCAGCCTGGAATTTGATAAGAATGTAGGCAGCATTACTGTTGAAGCTTCAGGGGATCTTGTTGGAGGCATAGCCGGATACAATGCAGGAAGTATCAAAAACACCGCAAGCTCAGGTAATGTTGAGATAAAGGGAACTATAAAGGGAAGAAAGAATGTAGGCGGAGTTACAGGCTATATGGAGCTTACCGGTGGTATAAGCGGATTTACCAATTCGGCGGAAATCACGGCGGAAAACACTAATGCCGGCGGAATAACAGGTACATATAACAATAACAAAACCTCAACATCTGCCATATCAGATTGTATCAACAACGGACAGATCACCTCTGCCGGTGCAGCTGCCGGAATTGTGGCGGTTGTAAGCGATAAGCTGATAGCTTTAAAAAATTCAATCAACTTCGGTTATGTGAAGGGCAGTGTCAGCGGCGGTATGGTTGCTCTGTGTGACAGTGCAGTGTCAGGCTCCATGGACTTTGAGGGCTGTATAAATCATGGAAGGATATACGGCAGCAGCTATTCAGGAGGTATGATAGCTTCCTATAAGGATTGCTCCTCTAATATAGAGACAAATATAAATGACTGTGTGAACACAGGTATAGTAAACGGAGCGGGAATAATAGATAATGCTTATGGAAAGGTATATGTAGAGCTGTGCAGAAACTATGGTGTGTCCTGTAAGGCAGGAATTGCAGGGAAAGAAGTTACAGGTATCAGGTCATGCTTTGACGCCGGCAGCTCGGGAGTGCCTACGGGTAAGGCGTCTTCTTACTCAGGCAACAACTTTTTTGTGACCGCATTGGATACCTCGGCAGTTGAGACTAACGGAGCAAGGCTTCTCCGTGTGGAGCAGTTTTATGATTCTGCCTCAGCCCGGAGATACAATTTATATAACGGAACAAATAAAACCAATATGGTGAATCTTAAGTTTAACGCCATATCAGATGAATTCAGGTGGTATGACAGCAAAACAGATATACCTAAGGCGATACTTAATACCAGGTCTGCTACTATGAATGAGTACCGTATGAACACCTACCTGGAATGGGATAAGGGTATAGTAACTTATCTGAGATCGGAGCCGGAGGATATGACACTTCCTGCACCGGAGGTAACACTTCGTATGATAGAAGGTGGATATCTGGTGGCTGTACTTGAGAATGCTTATGACTATGCCGATATAGAAAGCTGTAGTATAAATGTGAAGCTTGGTACAGGTGAGGAACTTATAATAGATGGCAAGACGGGGTACAGTACAGCTCTTGTGAAGTGCGGCACCACAGGAAATGTCACCATAAGTTCATATGCCTATGCCGACGGATACTCACAGTCTGATACAGTTACCAGGGAAGCTCTGCTTGTGGCAGCAGGTGATATGGACAAGGTATTTACATCAGAGAATATAGGCTTTGAAGGAGGTAATAAGGACTTCTGCTACAAAGTCAGAAATACAAATAACAGTGACAGCGGAATGTATGTGACTTCAATTCTGTCAGTTTATGACGAGGAGCTTGGATTTGAGGTTGGATACAGTGCTGGTGCTGTAGGGATTGCAGGACATAGTGCCGCATATTCCTACATAAGAAATCTTTCTGAAGATATAGACGAAGATGCCGGTATTACAATAGCCTCATATCTTTCATCAGGTGCTGGAGGCTATACCTCTTATGAGTATGTGGTTGCAGATGAGCTGACGGCAGATGAGGTGAAGCGGCTTAAGGATGCCAACTGTTACAGAGCTGTGGGCGGAAACATAAAGAAGCAGACCAGGGAAGTGTATTCGGCAGCTTCCGAAAGTATGGTTCCGGGATACATGGTTATTGTAAATGATGATGGAACATATAGGGTTGTATATAATGTCTGGAGGGCCGGCTCATGAGATTAAAGAAGGACAATAAGGGCGCAGCCATGATAGTTGCACTGGTGGTGATGACGGTGCTTATGGTGTTCTGTCTCTCGCTGCTTCTGGTGGTGTATTCACTATATACCTCCACCTTGAAGAAAAATTCGGCACTCCAATGTAAGGAGGCCTGTAAGACCATGAGCTTTGAGCTTCAATCGGAGCTTACGGAGCCGGAATATGCGGATTATGAAAGTCAGCGTGCTGCCAAAGAAGGTGTAACAGATACAGGTGGGGATTCCCTCTGGTTCTACATACGTTACAACATATGGCAGGACTCGTGGCCTTACTACAGCAGTACCGAGAAGGGGCATGGAAAGGATAAGGCTTACAGATATTTCACCATTGCCCCGTCGGAGGATGTGGCAGGAATGGTTGAGGACATAAAGGTGTGCATTTACTGGGAGAAAGGTGATGGAGATCCTGATGTCTCCGGACAGGAGAATGATGGTATTAATATCCCGGGTCAGAGGACAGACACTATTCTTCATGTTATAGTTACCTGCAGCAAGAACAAACAGTCCTATTCCATAGAGACGGAGTATGCTCTTATGGCAGGAGAATATGCAGACATTACAGACAAAACAGAAGAGGACATCATGTTAAATAATGGAGTAAATCTCTACAATAACAGCATATATAAATTCGAAAAGTGGCAGTGGGTATTTTCCGAAAGAGAATAAGAGCTGCCGGGGAAATTTAATATAAGACATATTAAGGTATACAGGAAGCATGATCGTGAATTTGCAGAGAAAAAAGGTTGTGATGAGATTGTCGAAAAATAAAAAAATAAATTTGAGAGCTCCCGGCAGACCATTTGATAACAGGGGGACCACTATAGTGGAGATTATAATTGCATTTACAATGGTGGGAATTGTAATGACGGCGTTTACCGGAGTGATAATGTTGTCTTATAATTTCCTTGCGAAGTCAGAGCAGATGGTAGAGGCACAGGAAGTCTTTAGTGAACAGTTTTATACCGGACAGATCACTGCAGCGAACAGAGATGATATAAACTACACCATGACTGCGGATGATGACAATAGTACCAGGATAGGGCTTGGACGGGCAGATACAAGGATATTCCACAACGATGAAATGGATATAAATGTCATCAGGTTTACGGATCAGGTACCGTCGGCTACAGTTGGTGACTGATCATAGGTTGTGAAATTTAGTTAGTATTTGCGGAGAAATTTATGGGATATAGAATTGGCAGAAAGCAAAGACAACTGAATAAGGACACCGGCTTTACTTTGGTGGAATTGATTGTGTGTTTTGCACTTCTTGGTATATTTATGGTGTGTGCCATGCTTATCATTTCGTCGGTCATGGGCATATACTACCATGCCAAGGGCGTTGACACCGGAAGGCAGGTGGCAGACATGGTGGCTACCAAGGTGGTTGGCGAGATTGAGGGAGCCGTTACCGGTGCAGATGTGAATGATACCGAGGTGAGTGGTATTGGAAGTACTGTGGATAGCCGTATCACCGGAGGCGCCATGGAATATATGGCAATAGGAGATGATGGCTCATATATTGATTTCTATGACAGGACAGGAAGCCATGTGAAGATAAGTGTTGTGGACGATTATCTTGATATTTACTACTATCCTGTGGTGGTTGATGGGGGCACCGGGACGAAGCCCGGCAGAGGTGTTGACTGGACCTTTGACCCTAAGACCTATCAGGGCTACAAGGTAAGCAGCATGACATTCACCCATGTGGGCGGCAATATCATCAGGCTTGAGCTTGTTATTCATAGTGACAAGTACGGTGATTACACCGGCACCCAGTACATAGAGTGTTATAATTTCACGGACGCTGATGTTTCGGGAATTGTCCGGAAGTAAAATATATTATAAGTATATGAGACCCTAATCAGATTTGAGCAGGAGGGGTTATTGGATCTGAGGAATACAAATGATACAATAAGCAGGATCAAGGATTACATTGGAGATGAAATATGGGAGTTGCAGAGACAACACTAAAAAACCGAAGACGGGGACGGCTTAAGGTGGTACTCATTGTATTGCTGGTGCTGCTGGTATTTGGTACGCCTGTCATCATATATTTCAGGATATCTGCAGATGGGAGGATTGCCCTGAGGGAAGCCAAGAACATCAAGCTTTCCTTTCAGATGATATCCATTGAATATTATGCCATGGGAGACAGTATCTATGATAATACCAGGGCGAGTGGCATGGGTTAAGGAGTCCGGGAGAGGATTGATGAAATCCTGGAACTTAAGGGAAGCATAAAGATCACGTCGTATGACATCGGTAACAGGGTGGTAACAGGGTTTATATACACAACAGGATCATTCCAGGTAATATATACCTATGATAAGAACACCGGCGGAAGTTACCGGGTAAATTATATATTCAAGCTGTTTGATTTTGGGGAGTAAACAGAAAACCATAAAATGACAAGATAAGGAGAGTTATATGAACTGGCTTACAATTTCAATTTATTTATCAAAGGGACTTATATATCTGGTGTTTTTCCTGATAGGTATCACTGTATTTTCATTTGCAAATGTTGTGATATATCGTCTTCCGGAGAAGAAGGGTTTCACGAAGGGCTCATCAATGTGCCGTTCCTGCGGACACAAGCTGGCAGTGAAGGATCTTATACCGATATTCTCGTGGATCAGACTTAAAGGTAAATGCAGATATTGCGGGGAGAAGATATCCGTAAGATATCCGTTGGTTGAGTTATTCGGCGGTATATGTGCAGTGGGACTTACAGCATATTACGGAATAACATTAAAGGCGCTGACCATATTCCTGTTATTTACGGTATTTACCATTATAACTCTCATAGATTACGATACCATGGAGATACCACCGGTGCTGAATGTTGCAGTATTGATCCTTGGCATCATATCAATATGGACCGTAGGGGGCGTCAGTATCCTTGATCGTATAATAGGAATGTTCTGTATAAGCCTTCCGTTGTTCCTGATAGTGCTCATTATCCCTGAGGGCTTCGGCGGTGGAGACATCAAGCTTATGTTCGCGGCAGGCTTCTTCCTTGGCTGGAAGATGACAGTTATGGGCTTCTTCATAGGTCTGGTTGCCGGTGGAATATACGGAGTGATCCTTATGGCAAGAAGAAAGAAGGGCAAGAAGGATCATTTCGCATTCGGTCCTTTCCTGTGTGCCGGCATGGCCATATCTATATTTGTGGGAACACAGTTACTGGACAAATACATAGATTTTATCAAGGCGGCATTCTACCAGTAAAGTATACATGGGCGGAATGGTGATCTGTAAAATGGTCAGAGGTAATAACAGTAAAGGATAACAATGATCAGGTATAATATAACAAAGGAGAAATATATTGGACAGCTACAGATATAAGGCAAGAAACGCCGGCGGACGAGCCTTTAAGGGTGTCATGCAGGCCGTTGATGAGAACGATCTTCACGAAAAACTGAAAAAGGATGAGCTGTTCCTTGTAAGTGCGGAGCTGATAAAGGGAAAGACTTCCTCGAGAAAGCTGAAATCCGACAAGGTTGCGGAATTCGCAAGGAATATAGGTGAGCTGGTTGCCTCCGGCGTGTCATTGGTGAGAGCTCTTAAGATCATATCAGAGGATGAATCCATATCACCTAAGGAAAGGACTATATATGCAAATGTTTTAAGGCTGGTGCGTTCAGGTATACCGTTGTCCGATGCGCTTATTGAGCAGGGGGGCGTGTTCCCAACCTTATTTGTCAACATGATAAAAAGCTCGGAATCCAGTGGTAATCTGGATCGGGTGGCACTGCAGATGGCTGATTATTACGAGAAGGATTATAAGCTCAGCCAGAAGCTGTCCAGTGCGTTTACCTACCCTAAGATACTGTGCGTGTTGATAGTTCTGGTGCTCATAATCATAATGGGTTTTGTTATACCTCAGTTTGAGTCATTATTTGCACAGATGGAGACACTCCCGGCAGCCACCAGGATATTGCTGGCAATAAGCGGTTTTGTGTCAAAGAAGTGGTACATACTTATATTTGCAGTGATAGTCGGTGTTATGGCAATAAGGCTTATCGTAGTCATACCGGCGGTGGCCTATGTGCTTCATAAGCTAAAGCTTAAGCTGCCCGTGTTCGGCAAATTAAACAAGGTCATATATACGGCGAGATTTGCCAGAACCCTGTCGTCTCTGTATTCTGCAGGTATCCCTATAGTTACGGCACTGGGAATAGCCAGGGAGACCATCGGCAACAGGTATATAGAGAAGCAGTTCGACAATGTTATCGCTATGGTAAGGGCAGGTGCCAACCTGAGTGACGCCATAAACAGTGTTGACGGTTTCGTGAAGAAGCTTACTTCATCAATACTTGTGGGTGAGGAGACCGGTTCCTTAGATACCATGCTTAAGTCAACGGCGGACCAGATGTCCTATGATTCTGAGATAGCTATGAACAAGCTGGTTGCAATGGTGGAGCCTGCCATGATAGTAGTTATGGCAGTTACAGTTGGATTTATCATGATAGCTATTATCCAGCCGATCTACGGTTCATACCAGGCAATAGCCAATAGTTATCAGTAAGGCGGTGAGAGACAAATGAGTACAGTAGTATATTTATCAAATCAGAGTATACAGATTATAACCGGTACAAGGGGAAGCAAGAAGATAACAATAAATGACTGCTGCATCCTGGACGCACCGGAGGGCAGTATCATAAACGGTACGGTGACGGATATTAATTCTCTCGCTGACTGCCTTAAGGAATTCTGGCAGGCCAATTCTTTAAATGCAAATGATGTGTATCTGGTAGTAAACAGTAACAAGATAATAAGTAAGAACCTTGATGTTCCTGCAATGTCAGAGAGAAAGGAGCGGGATTTCATCAGAAGGGAATTCGCCGATATAGAAGCAGGAACAGAGCGAGTGTACGGAAGCATAAGCTTCAAGCCGGACAGCAAGATGACCATTGTTCCAATGAACAAGCTGTATGTGGAGAGTGCCACCAAGGAATTCGTGGAGACATATATTGAACTGTTCAAGCTGGCAGGTATAGGCCTTAAGGGAATGTATTCCGGCGAGGGTGCACTGATATCCCTGACGGCATCAACTATAGCCACCACAAGAAAGACGTTTGTCATGGAGGTCGCCGACAACATGAACCTTACCACCATACTCTGGGTAAATGGCAGGTTCTATTACTATAACAGTACCAGATGCTTCAGCGTTCCGGGAACCGAGAGCTATGCCCTTGATGTGGGCAAATCCGTCAGCCAGATCATCCAGTTCATGCAGGCAAATCAGATCGAGTATGAGCTGGAGGAGATAGTTCTTGCAGGTATAAGCTCTGGAAATGTTCCATTATACAGAAATGCCATTGAGAGTCATGGAATAAATACGCCGGTGTCGGTATTTGCAGATACAAAGAGGATAAAATGCAACGGAAATTATGACATCCAGAGGACCATACAGGCAGTGTCGGGATTGGGCTGTGTCCAGAAGAGACAGAACTTCCTTGTATATTATTCAGGCATGCACAAGGCAAGGAAAGAAACTGACGCAGGAACCATGAAGAAGATTGGTGCAGTTGCTGCGGTTACGGCAGTTATGCTGCTTGGCTTTGGAGGGACATTTGCATATAAGGTGATGAGAAATAACAAGCTCACGGAGCTTAAGGATTATAATGAGTCACCGGCGGTCATAAGTCAGGCCAGCATGTACGATGCACTCCTTGCCAGAAATACATATATCTCCGGACAGTATTATGCCATCAACGAGATCTCGGACAATCTGGATACTTATCCATACTGTAGTGCAGAGGTAAGGAACATCATAGGCACATGTGCAAAGGGATATGCCGATGTTGATATTGAGTCCTTTAATTCCGATACAGGAGTTGTAACCATGGTTGCAAAGGCTGAAAATGTTGACCTTATAAACCAGTTCATTAAGCGTCTTACGGATGAAGATATATTTAACAACATAGATTATACCGGATATGCTTTTGAAGAGGACACGGAACTCTGGAACATACATGTTATGTGCATACTTTCGGAATCCGCAGGAAAGCAGGGAGGTGAAGCAGATGCAGACTAAGATGACAGAAAGAGACAAGAAACTGCTATTTGCCCTGGTAATCATAGTGATAGTGTTTGTTATCGGATATCTCGGCATATATCCGCTGGTCAAAAGTGTCAGGGAAATAAACAAGGAAATAGAGGAACAGGAGGCTCTTCAGTCTGAAAATGAGATTAAGCTTACTAATCTGACTATTATTCAGGTGGATAATGAAAAGATGGAAGAGGACATAATCGAGAAGCGTAAGGATTTCTATCCGGTGATGGCAGCGTCTGACATAGACAAGCTGCTGACAGGAAAGGCTCTTTCCTACAATCTTTATTCCTATGATCTTGATATAGATGTAAATGACACGGTGGTGAGTCTGGTGCCTTACCAGTATTCTGATAGGGGTGAAGATGATGACACCGATGCGTCTGAAGATGACCAGGAAGATGCAGTGGATGCGGTAGATTATTTGGACAATACATATTCAAGCGGTTCAAATTCAAGCGGATCAAGCTCAGGCGGATCAACGGATACGGGAGATGCTTCGTCAGACTCGGATGGTACAACTACGGATATGTCAGCGGTTGGAATATATGTGGCATATGTGAATATGCGTCTCGGAGGAAACAGGGCAGATCTTGAGAAATTTCTTGATGATATGGTAGCCAGCGGAGAGAAGGTACGAGTTGTATCATATTCCTGGACAGAGGGAAGACAGCTTGATTATAACAATGACGGAACCTACAATCTTGTTACCGAGAAGGTACTTGATATCAGCCTAGAGCTGTATATGAGCGATCCCGGGGATGAGGTAGAGGGAACTGAGTAGGGAAGATATTTGCAGAAAATAGGTTGATAAGTCAAGAAATAAAATGGCTTGTGGCGGAATGTGGATTGTAAGATCACGCATTTGCAGAAATTGTGTGAGAAGGGCGAAGATTTTGATATGGAGATGAACCGGAATATACGAATAGGCGAAGTTCTTGTGGAATTCGGCTATGTAAATGATTATCAGATAGCCCAGGCGATGGAGTACAAGCAGGCGAACAAGGGCGTTCGTCTCGGCGATGCACTCATACAGCTTGGATATATTACAGAAAAACAAATGCTTGAGGCTCTTGCCAAGAGACTTGGATATGGCGTGGCAAATGTCTCAGATCTGTCCATAGATGTTGACGCTGTGGAAATGGTTCCTGAGGCGCTGGCAGAGAAATATTGCATGCTTGGATATGGGGTAAAGGATGGAAGATATCTTATATTGGTAAATGATCCAATGAACTTCTATGGAATTGAAGATATCAGGCAGATCGTGGGAATGGATCTTCAGATATCCCTTTGCGAGGAGGCGCCTCTTGCCTCGGCGATCCAGTATTATTATTCTGAGGTGTCGGCGAGAAAGGCAGCGGTTAAGGCGTCCCAGAACAGTATCGAAGAGGAAAACATAGTAGATATAAATGTTGAGGATGGCGACGATGATACACCTATCATAAACCTTCTTAACAGTATTATTCTGAGAGCCTATAATTCAGGGGTTTCAGATATACACATTGAACCCTTTGAGCACCAGACCACTGTGCGAATGAGAGTTGATGGCGTCATTATGGAGTTCATGACCATACAGAAGAATATCCACAATTCCCTTATTGCCAGAGTTAAGATCCTTGCGGATCTGGATATTGCCGAGCGAAGGATACCCCAGGATGGACATTTCAGAACAAGTGTAGACGGAAATAATCTTAATATAAGAGTTTCGGTGGTGCCTACGGTATTTGGCGAGAAGGCAGTTCTGCGACTTCTTGCGGGAACAGGAAAGATTGATTATCCGGCGTCCTTTGGCATGAACGAGAAATCATTTGCACTGGTAAGCGAAATGTTAAATTCTCCAAGTGGAATTATCTACATAACAGGCCCCACAGGCTCAGGAAAATCCACAACTCTTTATATGATGCTTGAGTCCCTGTCAAAGAGGCAGGTGAACATATCAACCATCGAGGATCCTGTGGAGAAAAACCTTCCGAAGCTCAGCCAGATACAGGTAAATAATACCGCAGGACTTACATTTGAAGTAGGGCTTAGGGCATTGCTCAGGCAGGATCCGGACATAATAATGGTTGGTGAGACGAGAGATGCCGAAACAGCGGCTATCTCCGTAAGAGCCGCTATCACCGGACATCTGGTTCTGTCAACCCTTCACACAAATGATGCAGCTTCATCCATCGCCCGTCTTGAGGATATGGGCGTTGAGCCGTACATGATCGCAAGCTCGCTGGTGGGTATCGTGGCACAGCGACTGGTAAGAAAGGTATGTCCTTTCTGCGCGGTATCTGAGGAAATGACGTCAAAAGAAGAATACATAGCAGGAAGGAAGCTCCCGCATGTTATGCACGCCAAGGGCTGCAGGCAGTGCAATGAGTCCGGATACAAGGGACGAATATCAATTCATGAGATCCTTCCTATAGACAAGCAGATAAAGAAAATGGTAACAAATGGTGCCAGTGTTGAGGAAATAAAGACTTATGCCATAGATAACCTTGGCATGAAGACCTTGAAGCAGAGTGCCCTTGAGCTGGTAGAGCAGGGTGTTACTACTGTGGAGGAAATGGCGAAGGCAGCATATTATGATTAGAAGGTTTGTGGGTTATAAGATTTATGGGCTGAAGCTTTTCGATTTTAGCGGTGACGAAAACGGCAAGAAATCATAAGGAGCAAGAATGAAAATTCTGGTAAGTGCCTGCTTATTGGGCGAAAATTGCAAGTACAATGGCGGTAACAATTACAATAAAATAGTTTGTGAGCTGGCGAAGGAACACCAAATGTTCCCGGTGTGCCCGGAAGTCTTAGGTGGTCTGTCTACACCCCGTTGTCCATCGGAAATCGTAAATGGAGTTGTGATGAACAAAGAAGGTATAAACGTGGACAGAGAATTTCACTCCGGTGCAGAAAAAGCTCTTGCCATTGCGAAGGAAAATCAGGTTGATCTTGCAATATTGCAATCCCGTAGTCCCAGTTGTGGGGTGAAAGAGATTTACGATGGTACATTCTCCGGGACGAAGATTTCCGGACAGGGGATATTTGCCAGGATGTTGAGAGAAGAGGGTATCCGGACTGTCGATGTAGAGGACTTGGGAGAACAATTTTCTTCCATTACTATTATCCTGGAAGCAGATCACATTTGAAGCAGGAATTGTACAGGCTGGAGGGTATGTCTGCAAGAAAAACCATACGGAGGCAGGGTCTTCTGGTTCTATAAAATTTAAGAAATACCAATAATTATCATGGAGGGATTATATGAAGATTGATGGACTTATTTTAGACGCCAGGGCAAATAAATGCTCGGACATACATATATCTGTGGGTATGCCTCTTATGTACAGGGTAAATGGACGGCTTATGGAAATTCCTGTTCCTTATTCGGACGAAGACATTGAGGACATGCTGGTGGATATGATGGATGATAAGCAGCTTGCTGACATTAAAGCCGGCAAGGATGTGGATTTTGCTGTCCGCACGTCAGACGGCAACAGGCAGAGGGTAAATATATTCAGGCAGCAGGGCAGGCTTGCGGCAACTATAAGATTGTTAAACAGCACTATACCTGAATTGTCCATGCTGGGACTTCCGCCGGTTCTGAATACTCTGGCTGAGAAGCCGAGAGGACTGATACTGGTTACAGGGCCTACAGGATCAGGTAAGTCAACAACCCTGGCTTCAATGATAGATCATATCAATTCCACAAGACCGGATCACATCATCACCATTGAGGATCCTATCGAGTATACCTATGAGAAGAAAATGGCACTTATCCACCAGAGAGAAGTGGGCAGGGATGTGGAGAGCTTCGCTGCTGCATTAAGGAGTGCACTTCGTGAGGATCCCGACATAATCCTGGTGGGAGAAATGCGTGACTACGAGACCATATCGGCAGCCCTCACGGCGGCAGAAACCGGACATCTTGTAATGTCTACCCTCCATACCACAGGTGCAGCCCAGACCATAGACAGAATTATCGACGCCTGTCCCGGATATATACAGAACCAGATCAGAACCCAGCTTGCCAGCGTGTTAAATGGTGTGGTTACCCAGTGCCTTATGCCAAATGCAACAGGTACCGGCAGAGTTCCGGGAACCGAGATCCTTGTGGGAACAGACGCTGTGTCAAACCTTATAAGAGAGAACAAATGTCACCAGCTTTCAACCGCAATGCAGGCAGGTGCCAGAGTGGGTATGCATACCCTGAATACAGATCTGTGTCGTCTTGTAAGTGCAGGAAAGATCACCATGGATTCCGCAAGGAAGTATACAAATGATCTTAAGGATCTGGAGCAGTTTTTCTAATAAAAGGACTGAAGATCCATACTCTGTACACTGTATGAGTATATGGTAAAAATGACGATTTTTCAGAGCCCCAAATAGCGAAAACACAATAAATATCCGGCGAAAATTTCAAGAAATCAAAATGTTTTTTTCATGAAGAGCCGGTCACAAGACAGAAAATGAAGAAAAAATTTAATTTCACGTCGTTTTCTGCTGAAAAAATGTCATTTTCAGCTTTTAAAGCCAGCACAAAGTGAACATATATATTAAAATATGTCAATGATGCTTGTTGTGCAATATTCACAAATGAAATTGTGAAACATTTCACGACAAAGGAAAAATTTCTTGATTTTGCACGTCGAAATTGGTAGAATTACAGTGTACTTGATGAACGAAAGATACTATCCCGGAAGGGCAGGAACGATCCGGAATGAGACCGGAGACCGTGGCTGCTACGGTTATAGCGGCACAATAAGAGAAAAAATAATCACACACATCTAGGAGGAAATTATTATGAAGAGAATGAGGAAGGATAACAAAGGTTTTACACTTGTTGAGTTGATAGTTGTACTTGTAATTTTAGCAATTCTTGCAGCAATTCTTGTACCTGCATTACTTGGTTACATCGACAAGGCAAAAGAAAAGCAGATCGTATTAAATGCAAAGAGCTGCTACACAGCTGCGCAGGCCAAGTATTCAGAGCTTTATGCTAAGGATGCTACAACAGTTTCTCAGACGGATATGGACGAGATCTGGGCAATGGCAGATGTTAAGGATCTTGATACACTTGAAGTAGGAACAGCAAAAGCATTTGCATCAAAGGATCATGACTCATACACAGTAAGCTACATACATTACAAGGATAAGGATGGAGAGATCTGGTTATCAGATGGTTCATGGACGACAACAGAGCCGACAACAAAGCCAGCTAACGTACAGGCAATTACAAAGAGTAAATAAGGTTTTTGATTTTTAATTAGTCTCATTTTTCTCTTAAATCATATGGACAGTCACCGGGATGGATTATTTCGTCCGGTGGCTGTCTTTTGTTATGTAATGATGTCTATGACATCGTTACGTTGCAGCAACCCTTGCCGTAGGCAATTTCAATGGTTGCTGCTCGATGTTTTATCGTTGCTTTATCATCAGTGCGGCTAATATTAACTTTCTTATTGTAATCTGGCAAAAGCTAATATATAATTTAGTCTGATTGGGCTTTTGATTAATATTATTAAATTTATATTGGTACCGGATAGAAATTATTGAGCGGAGAATCATTAAGTGAGAGGTAGCATTGGGCGATACCATGATGTTCAATAGGAACGAGGAGACAAATATGAGGAAAATAGGATTTGACAATGAAAAATATCTGTCTATGCAGTCTGAGCATATCAGGGAGAGGATAGGACAGTTCGGCGACAAGCTGTATCTTGAGTTTGGCGGAAAGCTATTTGATGATTATCATGCGTCAAGAGTACTTCCGGGATTCGCCCCTGACAGTAAGCTTCAGATGCTTCTCCAGCTTGCAGATCAGGCAGAGATGATCATTTCCATTAATGCCGCAGATATAGATAAGAATAAGATAAGACACGATCTGGGTATAACCTACGATCAGGACGTAATAAGACTTATAGGTGTGTACCGGGAGAAGGGGCTTTACGTGAGCAGCGTTGTTATTACAAGATACGCAGGCCAGAAGTCCGCAGACGCATTCCAGAAGAAGCTGGAAAATATCGGTATAAAGGTGTACCACCACTATTCAATAGAAGGCTATCCTAACAACGTAGCCACAATAGTCAGTGATGAGGGCTATGGCAAGAATGATTATGTGGAGACCACAAGACCACTGGTTATCGTTACTGCACCGGGACCCGGAAGCGGTAAGATGGCAACCTGTCTGTCACAGCTCTACCATGAGAACAAGCGTGGAGTTAAGGCAGGATATGCCAAGTTCGAGACCTTCCCAATATGGAATATTCCCCTTAAGCACCCTGTAAATCTCGCCTATGAGGCAGCTACAGCAGACCTTAATGATGTGAATATGATCGATCCCTTCCATCTTGAGGCGTATGGAGAGACAACAGTTAATTACAACAGAGATGTGGAGATATATCCTGTACTTGCTGCAATGTTTGAGGCTATATACGGTTCGTGCCCATATGCGTCGCCTACAGATATGGGTGTAAATATGGCAGGAAACTGTATCGTTGATGACGAGGCGTGCCAGGAGGCTTCAAGACAGGAGATCATCAGAAGATACTATCAGTCATTGAACAGAATGGTCCTTGATGAGGCAACAAAGGATGAGGTATATAAGCAGGAGCTTCTTATGAAGCAGGCTAAGATCACTGTGAATGACAGAAAGGTTGTGCCTGTTGCCATGGCTCTGGCTGAGGAGACCGGTGCGGCGGCAGCGGCTCTTGAGCTTGAGGACGGCAGGATAATCACTGGCTCAACAAGTGACCTGCTTGGACCTGCGTCAGCCGTACTGCTTAACGCCATAAAGGTTCTCGGAGATATAGACAAGAGTATACATCTTATTTCCAGAAATTATATTGAACCGATACAGCGTCTTAAGACAAACTATCTTGGAAGCAAAAATCCAAGACTTCATACAGATGAGGTGCTTATTGCCCTTTCAATGTGTGCTGTATCAGATCCAAATGCAAAGCTTGCCCTTGAACAGCTTCCGAAGCTTGCAGGCTGCCAGCTTCATACGACAGCAATGCTTTCATCTGTTGATATGAACACCTTCAACAAGCTGGGTATACAGTTCACAAATGAAGCCGTGTACGAGAAGCGTGACGAGTAGATCAGACTTGGAATGATCATCATAAAAAAGAGATATATCAGAATATAAAAAAGACCATGGAGTGGATAGTATCTGCAATATGTATCGGGAATTTTGTATACATATCGGGAAGAAATCTGTTTCATGGTCTTTTAAATTTTCTCTTGTTAAAATCCCAATAAAAGTTTATACTATAATTTAGTGCAATTTAAAGCGTTGAAGTGACGTAACTACAAAGCAGAAAATCATTTGCAGAATGAAGAGGATAAACACCTGACATGATAAAAATATGCTCAGATGTCTGGGATGATCTTTCAAAGAAATTGGATAATTGATACTATGCGGGATTAACCGGTCAATAAAGAAATAAAGAGAAGGAGTTTTAGAAATGCCAATCACACAATATTTAGAGAGAAATGCCAGGGAGTATGGGGATGATGTTGCTCTGGTAGAGATAAATCCTGATGTTCAGGAAACAAGAAGGGTAACATGGAGAGAGTATGAGCTTATTGAGTCAAACCCAACTTGCTGTTACAGAAGAGAGATCACATGGAGCGTCTTTAATGAGAAGGCCAACAGATTTGCAAATTTACTGGTTGCAAGGGGCATACAGAAGGGGGACAAGGTAGGAATACTTATGATGAACTCCCTTGAGTGGCTTCCGATATACTTCGGTATACTTAAGACAGGAGCACTGGCAGTGCCGTTTAACTTCAGATATGACGCAGAGGAGATAAAGTATTGCGTAGAACTTGCTGACGTTGATGTTCTGGTATTCGGACCGGAATTTATAGGTCGTATAGAGACAGTTGTGGATGAGATCGCAGAGAAGAGGATATTGTTCTATGTGGGTGGAAACTGTCCTACATTTGCAGAGGATTATGATAAGCTGGCGTCAAACTGTTCAAGTATATTCGCAGACAGGGGAATAAAGGATACAGATGACGCGGCCATATACTTCTCATCAGGTACAACAGGATTCCCTAAGGCCATACTCCACAATCATGAGAGCCTTATGCATGCGGCACTGGTTGAGAGCAAGCACCACGGTCAGACAAAGGATGACGTGTTCCTGTGCATACCGCCACTTTACCATACAGGTGCCAAAATGCACTGGTTCGGAAGCCTTATAACAGGCGGCAAGGCAGTACTCCTTAAGGGCGTAAATGCCAAGACCATCCTCCAGACTGTAAGCGACGAGCAGTGTACCATCGTATGGCTTCTGGTGCCATGGGCTCAGGACATTCTGGTGGCTATCGAGAGAGGAGAGGTTAATCTCGCCGATTACAAGCTTGATCAGTGGAGACTTATGCACATAGGTGCGCAGCCTGTTCCTCAGAGTCTTATAAAGAAATGGAAGGAAATATTCCCTCATCACCAGTACGATACCAACTACGGACTTTCAGAATCCATAGGACCTGGTGCAGTACATCTTGGTGTGGAAAATATACATAAAGTAGGTGCAATAGGTGTTCCGGGATATGGATGGCAGGCTGATATTGTTGATGAAAACGGTAAATCCGTTAAGCGAGGCGATGTTGGTGAGCTTATCCTTAAGGGACCGGGTGTTATGACCTGCTACTACAAAAATCCTGAGGCAACAGCAGAATGTCTCAAGGACGGCTGGCTGTACACAGGAGATATGGCTATGGAGGATGAGGACGGATTCATCTACCTTGTAGACAGGAAGAAGGACGTCATCATAAGCGGTGGCGAGAATATCTACCCTGTACAGATCGAGAATTTCTTAAGCAAATATCCTAAGATCATGGATGTGGCTGTTATCGGTCTTGCTGATTCAAGACTTGGTGAGATAACAGCAGCTATTATCGAGGTGAAGGAAGGTATGGAGTGCACCGAGGAGGAGATAAATGACTTCTGTAAGGAGCTTCCGAGATACAAGAGACCTAAGAAGATAATATTTGCTAAGGTGCCAAGAAACGCAACAGGAAAAATTGAGAAACCAAAGCTTCGTAAGATTTATAAGAGTGAAAATCTTGTGGCAGCGGAAAATAATGCATAAATATCCAGTAAATCAACAAAAATATTCAAAAACCAGTTTCTGGATTGTTTACAAATGGGAATCTGTGTGTTTAAATGATAACTTGAAAGAGACAAGTAAAGATAAAGACGAGGTAGATTATAAATGAAGACACCATTTTTAACAAAAGAAAAAGCAGAAGAGATAATTGCCCAATATCCTACACCATTTCACATTTATGATGAAAAGGGAATAAGAGAAAATGCGAGAAATCTTTACAAGGCATTTTCATGGAACAAGGGCTTCAAGGAATATTTCGCAGTTAAGGCAACTCCAAATCCAACTATCCTTAAGATCCTTAAGGAAGAGGGCTGCGGTACAGACTGTTCATCACTGACAGAGCTTATGATGTCAGAGAAGATGGGCTTCTCAGGCGACGAGATCATGTTCTCATCAAACGATACACCTGCAGAGGAGTTTAAGTATGCCAGAAAGCTTAATGCTACAATAAATCTCGATGATTTTACACATATAGATTTCCTGGAGAAGACCTGCGGTATACCTGAGAAGATCTCATGCAGATTTAATCCGGGCGGCAAGTTCGCCATTGCCACAACCATAATGGACAATCCTGGGGATGCCAAGTATGGTATGACCAAGGATCAGATCATAGAGGCATACAGGGTATTAAAGAGCAAGGGAGTTAAGAGATTCGGTATGCATGCATTCCTTGCCAGCAATACCGTGACAAATGAATATTATCCTACACTTGCCAAGATTCTTTTTGAGGTGGCAGTTGAGATCAAGGAGAAGACCGGGGTTGAGCTTTCGTTTATCAACCTTTCAGGCGGAATCGGAATACCTTACACACCTGATAAGGAGCCAAATGATATATTTGTCATCGGCGAGGGCGTTAAGAAGGTTTATGATGAAGTGCTTGTACCTGCAGGTCTTGGAAATGTAGCAATATTCACAGAGCTTGGAAGATACATGCTTGCACCTTACGGACATCTTGTGACAACAGCAATACATGAGAAGCATACACACAAGGAGTATATCGGTGTTGACGCATGTGCGGTCAACCTTATGAGACCTGCCATGTATGGTGCATATCATCATATAACTGTACTTGGAAAGGAAAATGATCCTTGTGACCATATGTATGATGTGACAGGTTCCCTTTGCGAGAACAACGACAAATTTGCCATAGACAGAATGTTACCGAAGATCGATATGGGAGACATTCTTGTAATACATGATACAGGTGCTCATGGATTTGCCATGGGATACAATTACAACGGTAAGCTTAAGTCGGCAGAAATTCTGCTCAGAGAGGACGGAAGCGTGAAGCTCATCCGTCGTGCAGAGACACCGGAGGATTACTTTGCAACACTTGAAGGCTTCTGGAATGTAGAAGTGTAAGACCTGTGATCAGAGTTTATTGATCAGAATTAATAAAGGGAGTTCATGAGATGAAAATTCATGAACTCCCTATTTTTTTATATAGTTATTTTCAAATAATGATTTATAGGTTATAATTAACCTGATTATGCGTGGACAGGTTCCGGATAATCTACACCCATAGTATCAACAGTTACTGTTTTCATTATCTGAGGTTTAACCGGACGGTCACCCCATGATGTTTCAACGGTAGCGATCTTATCTACAATATCCATACCTTCGATGACCTTGCCGAATGCGGCATATGCACCATCTAAGTGTGGAGCTGCCTTGTGCATGATGAAGAACTGTGAACCTGCAGAATCAGGCATCATGGCACGAGCCATTGAAAGGACGCCCGGTGTGTGCGCAAGATTGTTTTCAAAACCATTCTGTGCGAATTCACCCTTTATCTGATAGCCCGGACCACCTGTTCCTGTGCCTTCAGGACATCCGCCCTGGATCATGAAACCATTGATGATCCTGTGGAATGTAAGCCCGTTGTAGTAACCTTTTTTAACCAGAGAGATGAAGTTGTTTACTGTGTTTGGAGCTATCTCAGGATAAAGCTCAGCCTTCATAACATCTCCATTTTCCATTGTGATAGTAACGATTGGATTTGCCAAATTAATCACCCTTTCTATAATTGATTGTTGTGACTAATCATATCATTACTTTTAAGAACAGGCAAATAAAAAATATATTAAACAAATATCTTATAAGGAGCAGATGACATGACGAGAAAAGATAAAAAGAAAATATACAAAGGAGTGAAGCTGATAATTGCCCTTGTGGCAGTGCTTCTTTTGATTTCAGTTCTCGGAGGCACTGTGAAGAACAACTACAGTGAATTCATGAAGGAATATAAAGGAACCGAGCATGTGGCAGGTACGGATGTACAGGTTGAGATCCCTAAGGGAGCAAGCTCAGCCAAGGTAGCTTCTATACTTCACAAAGCAGGACTTATAAAGTATGAGTATGCATTTGTTCTGAGAATAAAGGGAACGGAGTATAAAGACAAGCTTCAGCCGGGCACATTTACTCTTAATACCGGTATGAGTACTCTGGAGATGATAGAGCAGCTCTGCTACGTTGAACCAACACCGGAGCCTATTGCCAAGCTTACTGTTCCGGAGGGGTATACAATAGAAATGATAGCTGCCAAGTGTGAGGAAGAGGGCATATTCACAGCCCAGGAGTTCCTGGATGAGGTGGCAAGCGGAAAGCATGGCATTTCATATACCAAAGATCATGAGACCGGAGACTATGAGCTTCAGGGCTTCCTGTTCCCGGCTACTTATGATATCTACGAAGATACAACACCTGGAGATCTCATTGACAAGATGCTTGCCAAGTTCGAGGAGGTTTACGCAGGTCTTGATAAGTCAAGGATTGCAGAACTCGGATATTCAGATTATGAGATTATAACAATGGCATCCATAGTTGAGCGTGAGGCAAAGCTCAGCGAAGAGCGTTCTATAATCGCGGGAGTTATATACAATCGTTTAAATGCAGAAATGATGCTTCAGATGTGTCCTACAGTATTATATCCGCTGACGAAGGGTATATATGACAAGTCGGAAGTTACATATGATGATCTTGAACTTGTATCACCATATAATACATACAATAACTATGGTCTTCCTATAGGACCTATATGTAATCCCGGTGAGGCATCCATTGAGGCGGTTCTCTATCCTGATGATAACAATTACCTGTATTATCATGTGAATGAAGAAGCCGATGACGGAAGCCACATTTTCTCCGAAGATTATGATGGGCATATAAATACACAGTAGTTGTATGGACAAGATATAACAAATTGCTGAAAATATGCCGTATATTCTTTATTCTTTTATATAAAATGCTTGCGGTAAATGATAAAATTATATATAATTATAGAGTATGTATGCAAAATGCGGGATTGTGTACCGCGCCTTGCATGTTCGCAGTGCGATAGGAGGAATATTTGATGAGGAAAGTGAATTTCAAGGTAAGAAATATTGGCTCTGAGAAGTACTTATCATATGTATTGGATGACGATTGCGATTTCGATGAAGAGCTTTTGGATTACCTCGAAGACAATAAGATTGGGGAACTTATAGATATTATATATGAGGAGGACGATGAGAACGATTACTTCACATATAACATTACTGATAGAGTCACTGTAGATACCCTTTTTAAGGATAAGGTTAATGCAGAGAAATTATTAGGAGTTATAAGAGGTATTGCAACCAGTATTGTGAACCTCAGAGATCTGGGTATACCAATATCATACATTATACTTCACAGAGGCTTTACATATGTAAACCCTGTTACATATGACGTTAAGCTCATATGTCTGCCGATTGAGTCGGGTGCCAGCATGAATGCAGAGTTCAGACATTTTGCCAAGAATCTTATAGTGAATGCCCAGTATGATACAACAGAGGACTGTAATTACATTGCGAAGGTTCTTAATCTGTTAAATGTGGAGAAGTTCACCATAAGAGCATTCGCCGGTGAACTTACAGAGCTTATGGAATCCGCAGGAATGGATGTTGAGGAAGCGTTTGTGGATCTTGACGGCGGAATAGAAGTTTCACAGTCAGCGAATGCGGTTGTCGATGAGGGAAACGGAATCGACGATCTTCCGGAATTTAAGGACGTTGCATTTGATGAGGAAGATGATGATGGGCTCGATATGTATGAGGAAGAGCCGACGGAGGCGAATACCATATTCAAGGATCTTGATCTTGACGCTGAGGAGCCTTACGACGGCGAGACAGAGACCCTTACATCAGGGGAGTCTGTGGCAGCCGGTGTGGGTTCGGTCAACATGGATGCCTTTGACGACAGTGCCCTTGAGGAGCTTAAGATAGATGATACCCTTGAGGAATATCCGGATGATGAAGTGGCATCGGAGGAAGAGGCGGCAGCAGAGCCTGAGCTTGATCTTGAGGATATAATACCTGAGATTAAACCGGTTAAGATACAGCCTAAGGTTGAGGAGATTGCCCATACAGCAGAGGGTGTTACAGAGGTTGCACCTGTAGCGGAAACGGAGGACAAACCGGTTCTCATTGATACAACAGAGATAGATGATCTTATAGATCATCCTCCTGTTATGAAGAGTATCAAGATAAACAGAGCTAAGATCATTCAGAGAGCAGTAAACGAGATTGAGGATGATAAGATAGAAAATCCTACAGAGAACATTATTGCTTCAGGACTTGATGCGGATGCCGAGCCTGAGACTAATATGGATCCTGCAACAATTCCGGAAGCAGGAAATGATGATGAGACAGGTTCTACTGTTGAGCTTACAGCGGGAATGAACGTTGTGCCGGATACAGAGGAGGATAATAAGGCGTCAAATGCACCAAAGGCTATGCCGTATATAGTGAGGGTTAATACCGGAGAAAGAGTTATGATCAATAAGGCGGTATTTAAGATTGGCAAGGCAAATCGAGGGGTTGATTTTACCATCAGCGGTAATGGTGCGGTAAGCAGAGTGCATGCCATAATATATCAGAGAGAGGATGGATGTTATCTGAAAGACAACAAGACCACCAACTCAACATATGTAAATGGACAGAAGCTTGCGGAGAACCAGGAGGTACTTCTTAAGAACGACTCAGAAATAGTTCTTGGAGATGAAGATTTTATTTTTAAATTAAGTTAATAACCAAGACCCTCTGATATGGAGGGAAGGAGCAGGTAGCAATACCTGCTTTTGGTTATGTAGTGATGTCCGTGACATCGTTACGCTGCAGCAATCCTTGTCGTAGGAAGCGTCAAGTGTCGAAGACATATTTGTAATGGTTGCTGCTCGATGGTGTTATTATACTGCACGCTGATTTGATGTTCTTTTTTAACATAAATCGGCTGATGATCAATAAGGGGAGGATTACGGAATGAAAAAAGACAGACTTGTTTCAAGAGTTGAAGACGGAAAGCATAGCCTTAAGTATAATCTTGATGTGGAGGATGCGGTTGATACCAGAGTATACGATATGAGTACAACAGGAAAGCTGCCTCATATGTTCCCATGCCACATGGAAGAGGACGGGGGAGCAAGAATATTCACATATAAGATAGGTGATAAGGTGCCTGTTCAGGAGTTCTTGAAAAAAGAGGTGAATAAGCCACAGATGCTGACACTTCTCTATAACCTTCTGGCGGGACTGGAAGATTTCGGACTGAACATGGTATCTCTCAGTTATGTGGCCAAGGATGTACAATACATATATGTCACACCTGAAAATCAGGAGGTTTCGTTCGTGGTGGTGCCTGTAAATAAGGAAACTACGGATCTCAATGAAGTCAGACAACTGATAAAGGACATTATTGCAGGTGCAAGATACTTCGAGATGGACAGGGACAACTATGTTGCAAAGCTCATAAGCTTTTTAAACAGACCGGGAACATTTTCTCTTGGAGACATGAAGAAGTATGTTGAACAGATGCTTCTTGAGATAGGAATAGATATAGCTGCTATAAATAAAAATAAGCAGGAACAGATCAAGGCTGCAGAAAAGGCAAATGCAGATGCAGGCAAAGTAAGCAGGCTTGGCGTAATGATGAACAATGCGAGGATGAATGAAAATGTTCAGGCACCGATGCCACAGGGACAGCCGGCACCGATGCCGCAGGGACAGCCGGGCTTCGGTCAGGCACCAATGCCGGGCTTCGGCCAGTTCGGTCAGCCGGCACCAATGCCACAGAACCAGAACAGACCGGTACAGAATGGACAGGCGAATTTTGGACAGTCGGCACCGATGCCGCAGGGACGGCCGGCCCCGATGCCACAGGGACAGCCGGGCTTTGGCCAGGCACCAATGCCGGGCTTCGGCCAGTTCAGTCAGCCGGCACCAATGCCACAGAACCAGAACAGACCGGCAAACTTTGGACAGCCGGCACCGAGGCCACAGGGACAGCCGGGCTTTGGCCAGGCACCAATGCCGGGCTTCGGACAGTTCGGTCAGGCACCAATGCCGGATTTCAGTCATTTTGGACAGCCGGCTCCGGGATTTAATAACTTCGGCCAGGCACCGGAAGAACCATCAATGCCGGCCGCACCAAAAGCACCTGAGGTACCGCCGATACCTGAAGTACCGCCGATACCTGAAGTACCGCCGATACCTGAAGCACCTCAGACACCGGAAATATCATCAATGCCGGAATTTGATGATGACCAGAAGACAATATCAGCAGATGATATTGAAGATCTGATAAATATACCGACACCAAAGAGCCCTGAAGTGCCACCAGTGCCGGAAGCACCAAAGGCACCTGAAGTACCACCGATGCCGGCCGTACCAAAGGCACCTGAAGTACCGCCGATGCCGGAAGCACCAAAGGCACCTGAAGTACCGCCGATGCCGGAAGCACCAAAGGCACCTGAAGTACCACCGATGCCGGAAGCACCAAAGGCACCTGATGTGCCACCTATGCAGAATAACGGCTTCCCACCATTTGGCGGATTTATGCAGGGAAACAACGGATTTGCATCTGGTATGGCATCAAATATGCCGCCTGTATCAGAAGCACCGGTGCCACCGATGCCACCTATGCCATCGATGCCGGCTGCACCACAGACACCGGCCATGCCGGCTATGCCGGAGCCACCACAGGTTACGGAAATGCCACAGGAACCACAGATGCCTCATGCAGAGGGACTTCCTAAGAGACCTCAGATGAATGAAGAAGAGATCTCCGTAAGTGATATTCCATCAATGCCGGAGAGACCTGTTCCATATCTTGTAAGAAAGAAAACAGGTGAGAAGATATATATTGATAAGGATGAATTTGTGATTGGCAAGTCTGCTAACCATGCGGATTATACAATAAGAGACAATACAGCAGTAAGCCGTGCTCACTGCATAATATCCAGAAGAAACGGAGTATGTTATATAAGGGATAATAACTCCACAAATGGTACATTTATAAATGATCAGGAGCTTGACCGTGGCGGTGAGAGATTCCTTACAAATAATGTAACGGTGAAACTTGGAGATGAAGAATTTGTATTCTTTATCAGATAGATTTTTTGGAGTCGGGCCTTTGTCATAGGAGGTACCCGTGCATCGCAGATGCATATTGTAATTGTGATGCCGGATGAATAGGGGGGGAGCAATCCCCAAAAGACAAATTTTAATAGGCTGATGTTCAAGAATGCGGGAGGAGAAAATATGAGATATAAGGCTGCCTACCATACAGATGTGGGCATAAGGAAAAAGACTAATCAGGATTCCCTTGCAATAAAAATAGCGGATACACCTTATGGTATGGCTGCATTTGCAGTTATATGTGACGGCATGGGCGGACTTGCCAAGGGTGAGGTGGCAAGTAAGGAAGTGATATGTGCTTTCTCGGACTGGTTTCAGGAGAGCTTCGCTGAGATGATAGACAATGATTCGTTTGATGAAGAGTTGATGAGGAAACAGTGGCATAGTATTGCAGTGAATGAAAACGAGATCCTGAAAGCCTACGGAGAGGACAACGGCATAATGATAGGTACAACCCTTACAGCGATGCTGATGTTCAGGGATAGCTACTATATCATACATGTGGGAGACAGCCGGGCGTATGAGATAACCGGCACGGAAGCCAGGCAGCTGACAAATGATCAGACCTTCGTTGCCAGGGAGGTCGCTGCCGGAAGAATGACTCCTGAGCAGGCAGAGGTGGACAGTCGTAGAAGCGTCCTTCTTCAGTGTATCGGTGCTTCACCGGTTGTTGAGCCTGACTTTATAAAAGGGGAAGTTGTGGGAGATGCAGTATATATGTTGTGCTCAGACGGCTTCCGACATAAGATAAGCAATGAGGAAATGATAGAGAGGATCGGTCCTGCAGCAGATGTGGATGATGATGCGCTGACTACGGGCTGCCAGTTTCTTACAGAGCTTGATAAGTACAGGAAAGAGACTGATAATATTACAGTGTTATGCATTAGAACTACACCATAGATATAAACGGGTGTAGCGGGGAGATAATATGACAGAATTAGGAACAGTATTAGACGGAAAATACGAGATCCTGAAGCAGGTTGGTAAAGGCGGAATGTCTATAGTTTATCTTGCTATGGATAACCGTCTGAATAAACAGTGGGCGGTAAAGGAGATAAAGAATGACGGCTCCAAGAGCACTGAGACATTGCTTAAAGGTCTTGAGAGAGAGGCAAATATATTAAAGAACGTAGATCATCCGGTACTTCCACGAATAGTGGATATTATTAATGAGAATGGTACCATCTACGTAATAATGGATTTTGTAGAAGGAAAGCCTCTCAGTGATGTATTAAAGACAGAGGGAGCCCAGAGCCAGAGAGATGTTATTGAGTGGGGGCGTGCTCTTGCCAGTGCCCTTGATTACCTTCATTCCATGAACCCGCCTATAATCTACAGAGATATGAAGCCTTCCAATGTAATGCTTAAGCCGGATGGCTCGGTAAAGCTCATAGATTTCGGTACTGCAAAGGAATATATAATAGAGAATAACGCAGATACAACAGCTCTTGGAACAAGAGGTTACGCTGCACCGGAGCAGTTCGGTGATGCTCAGGGACATGGTATCTACAACACAGACGCAAGAACGGATATATATAATCTGGGTGCTACACTGTACCATCTGGTTACAGGTAAGAACCCATGTGAGCCACCTTATGAGATCAAGCCTATAAGACAGTGGAATCCGGCTTTATCATCAGGACTTGAGCAGATCATAATAAAATGCTGTCAGCCAAATCCTAATGACAGATATCAGTCCTGTTCAGAGCTTTTATATGCCCTTGACCATTACAATGAGCTTGACAATACATATAAGGCAAAGGCGAAAAGGAAGATCATTGCATTTGCAGTGACCGCAGGATTATCTCTTGTTTCTATAGGTGTTGCCGTAACGGGTGGACTCCAGAAGAGAGCACTTAAATATAAGAATTACGACAATCTTATTAAACAGGCTGCGAATACAACAGATGTAAATGAGGCCATAGATTACTACAAGCAGGCGGTTGATATTGATGATTCCAAGTCTGAAGCATATATTGGTCTTCTGGATGAATACAATATTTATTATAAGCCGGCTGAGGATGAGAATGAGAATGCAGGATCAGAGCTTGGAGCTAAGTATGTGCTTAGCCACATTGATGCCGTTGATGATGAGGTTAAATATGAGCTTGCTCTTACCTATTATAATTATCTGGAGGATTACAAGACGGCATCAACATACTTCAAGGAGGTTAAGAACTCCGATGGTGATGATGCGGAGGTTGCAGGCTATTATGCGGCTATCTGTGATAACAAGCTTAAGACCAATGCCAGCTATGATGACGAGGCAGACAGCATAGCTGCATTTGAGAAATACAATTATAATCAGGTGGACAGAGGCAACAAGAACAGGTATATTAACTACTATAATATAGCGTCTATATATGTAGATAACATGACAGATAACACCGAACTGGCGAATAAAGTTATCCAGATGCTTGCAGGTAACGCCGGCGAGAACATTGACGGAGCAATAAGTGAGCTGAATGATAATCCAAAGGCGTTTGATGAGGTTAATAAGAAATATTACCTGTGTCAGTATTACAGATTTCTTGCAGATGCATATGAGGTCCTTGAGGATTATACAAATGAAGCTATAATGTGTGAGAATTACATTTATGCTATAGAGGACTCCATTATTGACGGAAGTGCAAAGGATTCTGACAAGAAGGCCTATGCAAGCTACAGCAACAAGGAGGCTTCTGCTTATACCAAGGTAGGAAATGATTCCAAGGCGGCTGATGTATATTCCAAGGCAGAACAGACCCTTGGAAGCGACGGATATGCAGCTTCAGTATATGTGGCACATCTTAATTTCCTCTGTACAAAGTATAAGTCGGAGTATGGTACAAATCCTGCTACATGGAAGGGCAGGGATGGTGAGAAGGCTGTCAAGGCAGTATACGAAGCAGGAAATAAGATAGAGTCTCTCAGAAGTAAGAGTAATACACAGTGGAACTCGTTGATAAATGATTCTGTTATAGCAGAGATCATAGCAAATTAAAAAGGGAGTGATGTCATGGAAACTTTATACACTATAATGTTATATGGCGGCATTGCTCTTGCGGTAATATGTGCAGTGGTCGCGGTTATATTATTTGTGAAGCTTGATATACCTAAGGCAATCGGTATAGTTACAGGTTCCACAGCCAGAAAACAGATCGAGGAGATTCGTGAGAAAGGATATGAAAGTGTCCAGGGTGGAGGAGCATCAAAGAAAGAGGCTATTAAATCCAAGGACAAAAAGGAACATATTGAGGTTCGTTCCGTAAGCGCTTCTGCGGGGAAGCAGGCCGACAACGGCAGTAAGCAGGAGAGCAGAGGTGATCACGTCAGTGCAAGCGCAAAGCATCAGGCGGCTGTAAGAAATGCTGTCAGAGAGAATGTGAACACTGTAAGATATGAAGAAGATGAGGCAACTGATGTGCTTGGTGAGAACTACAATGAGGAAGCCACCGACGTCCTTACAGAAGGTTACGAAGAGGGAGCCACCGATGTCCTTACAGATAGCTATGAAGAGGGAGCCACCGATGTTCTTACAGATAGCTATGAAGAGGGAGCCACCGATGTTCTTACAGAGAGCTATGAAGAGGGAGAAACTGACGTCCTTACAGAAAGCTACGAAGAAGGAGCCACCGATATCCTTACAGAGGATTATGAAGAGAATGAGGGCGAAACCAATGTACTTACAGCAGGGCTTGAGGATGGAGAGCGGACTGATGTAAGAAAAGATACGAAGTTAAAGATGATAGTAGATGTGATTGTAGTACATACAGATGAAGTGGTATAGGAGGGGTGAGAATATGAAGAGAATTTCAAATCTACATCGCCTGATAGCACTGACAATGGCGGTAGTTATGATTATTACCCTGGCAGTGTTCGATAACAGATTCAGGACAAATGCGGCAAATGCACAGGAAAATATTGATATTTCCAAGCTTGAATCAGAATTTGATACTAATATCCAGGTGAGCGAAACAGGCGGTACGGTTATCACAGATCAGCTTAAGAAGGCTATGGTGGCAACCGGTAAGGCTACAGACTTTGAGTTCTATGGCAATTATTACATAAGAGTTAATGACGGTGCAACATATGTTAATCTTGCTACAGATACAGATGCGGCCAAGAGACCTGTTGCTGCATCATCATTACCTGCAGTTAAGGTTGATAAGGATAATAAGCAGGAATTTGTAGAGGTTTATACTCTTGAAGACAAGGGTACAGATCTCGAAAAGTATGTGTTCAAGGGAATGATAAGACTCCTCTATGATGATGTTAAACCATCTATTGACAGGAAAGAGCTTGTATCAACCGACGGCATAAAGGATAAGGGCGGTTACCTTCTTGTGCAGGAGGGAAAGACCGTGAAATATCACATATATGCCGGAGATGCCGATTCCGGTGTTGATAAGGTCTATATGAAGAACGGAGATGCTTCGGAAGAGCTTTCTTATAACAGCGAAGGCGGTTATTATGAGGCGGCTATCACATCAACCGGAACATATTCATTTGTATCAGTTGATAAAGCCGGAAATGAGTCTGATCCATCAAGCGTAACACTTAAGTACGCCGAGGGGATAAAGGTTACTTCAATAGAGGCAGCAGGACGCACAGATCTTCCAAGTAATTATGGCAATAGATTTGCAGATACAGAGTTCTTCCAGATAACAGTAAAGGCAAGTGAGAAGGCTGATGGAGTTGATGTTCCTCTTAAGCTGGTTTATACATTTAATCTGAACGGAAGGCTTAGCGAGAACAACCAGGTTGATTTCGAGAATGGCACAGCCAAGATCACTGTTCCTTCAAGTCTTGTGAACGGAGAGGACTGCAGAGGTAATCTCACAATGTACGTTGAAGATGAGGTGGGCGGCAAGTCATATGCATTTGACGCAGCCGGATATCTTATATTCGTAGACAGAACTGCTCCGGATGTTTCTATCAAGAATATCCGCATAAACGGAAAGACCTACGGAACCCTTGATGATTATCAGGCGGCAGGTGTTGTATACGGAAATGGAGTTACATTTGACTATGATGTAACAGAGGTTAACTCCGATCTTTCAGATATAACAATAGAGATAACAGACGCCCAGGGAAATAATGTTGTAACCAGTATTCCGAATGTCAACGGAGTAAGCTACAGCGCAACAGACAACACTCTCTCAGGAAAGGGTAGTGCCACATTTTCTGTAAGCGGGGATGGGGCATACAACATAAAGATCAAAGCTAAGAATGATGTCGGTCTTACAGGCGAAGCTTCAGCGGATTTCAATATTGATTCTAAGAAGCCTGTGCTCAGATGGTGGAGCTCAACTGTTGGAAGAGAGATTACTGATACAGACGAGAGCTATACAGTATATGTAAGTGACAATGAGACTATCACAGTGTCTGCCAGTGATGATGCCAGTGGAATCGAAAGCGTTGAGATGACACTTGACGGCACACCGGTAACTCTTACAGATAATGCTTATATGTTTGATACACCGGGTGTATATAATGTAAAGGCTACAGCTCTTGATAAGGCGGGCAACATTACAGAGAAGACCATAAAGGTTACAGTTGCTACCAGCTACAGTAATGCTGCTATCTCTGTTGTGGCAGACGGAACAACATTAGCTTCAGACAGCAGCTCAAGCTTCATATATACAGGAGCAGACAGAGTAGAGGTTGTATATACATACGAGGCATTCAAGGTCAGTGAGGATAATATAAAGAATAACTCAACATACCTTGCAGGAGCATTTGGCGCACCGGGAACACCGGCTGAGTATAAAGATTGCAGTGTTACTGTGGGACCTGAGGATCCGTCTACAGGACTTCGTAAGGTTACCGTTAAATATGTTATTGAGAAGAAGGCTGACGCTTCAACAGACGGAACATACAGCTTCAACTTCTCAGGAACAAAGTACACCAACAAGGATACTGTTGTGGAAGGTACAAATAAGGGCCTTAAGATCTACTTTGATACAGAGGCACCTAATACAGTAAGATATGCTCTTGAGGGCGGTGTAGGAACGGGTGATCCTACAACAATAAGCGGAGTTTCATATTACAGACAGAAGGCAACACCTAAGCTTGTGGTTGAAGCCTTCGATAATCTGGAGCTTGGCAATATAGATGTAACACTGGTAAATGCTGAGACAAATGAAATACTCGGTACCAAGACTCAGGCTTTTAAGAACCAGTCAACAACAACAGAGGGCGGTAAGCAGGCTGTTGCAACAATAGATCTTACAGATGATGTGCTTAAGAATGTAGAGTATTCTGTAAATATCAATTTAAACGATAACCTTTCAGGTAAGAGTGACGGTAAGAGTGGTAACAATACCACAACTCTTAATGACATTTTAAGGGTTTACTGGGATACTGTACTTCCGGAGATGACTGCCAACGATATAGGTACATGGTTTAATTCAGATGTAACAATCAGGAAGACAGATGTAACAGCAAAAGATAATTGTGATATAGATCATTTTAACTACCAGTTAAAGAAGAATTCAGAGAAGGTTGGTTACTGGAATGTATCAAAGGGCGCTGTAGATGGAAATGGAAGATACAATATGGCAAGAGATCTTCATGTACAGAGAACAAATGGCGAGGGCGAGTACATTCTTACGGTATATGCTTCTGATAAGGCAGGTAATTTCTCAAGCAAGGAATTCTGCTTTGTGATCGATTACTCAAAGCCTGATATCACAATAACAAGAACACCTTCACAGAAGCTTATCACATCAGGCAAGACAGATATCACCGTAGATGATACATATGGTGTGAACTTAAATGATAAGAACAAGGTTAAGGTCATCAAACATTATGTTGTCCAGGGTGGTTCAGAGAAGACTGTACAATTAAGCCTGGCAAGCAGTGGATCAAGAAAATACTTTGAGGACAGCGGATCAGGTGCAGGCTTCAAGGAAAGTATCCAGGGAGTTGCTTCAACAACAAATAATGTTATAAACAAGAATGCTACCAAGTATTACTATGAAGTAAGTGTGACAGACGAGGCAGGAAACAAAGCATATAAGAAGACTGACTGGTTCTATGTTGATAATATTGCTCCGGCAGTGGCTGTTAAGCCGCAGAACAATGATTATGTATATTCCAACAAGGAGATACCTTTCCAGGTAACATATAAGGATCAGTACAGCAGAAATGAGATCGGTGCATATCATAAGATCGAGATAATCAACAATGCAACAGAGCATGCTGCAGATGTAAGCTATCTCAATAAGGACACTGATTTAAGTGCTGCCAGCGGAACAAAGAATTACAGAATCAACAGAGAGGGTGTGTATAACCTCCAGATAAAGATCACTGACGCATTTGGCAATAATACAAGCAGATATACAAAGTATGTATATGATGTTACAGCTCCTGTTATAAGACTTACAGCACCTGCCGAGACAAATACAAGAGGAACATCAATAGGATATACTCTTTCAGATAACATCATGGGTGACAAGATTGTGGCTCATGTAACAAGAAGAGGTCCTTCGGGAAATGTTGAATATGACCAGGATATGTCAGAGACAGCATGGTCAGGCACAGGTGCAACAGGTTCAATACCGTTTGACGCAGAAGGAAATTACACTGTATATCTTGTTGCATACGATAAGGCAGGAAACAAGTCACAGTCAGAGCCTGTTACATTTGTAATTGATAAGACTGCTCCTGTGCTTTCAATCTCAGGAATGAACGATATGCAGAATACAGACGTAAATGCAACATTTACAATGAATGAGGCATTTGGTGTTGTGAATGGCAAGAGCCCTGAGGCAACAGTCACTATTACGAAAAAGGTTGACGGCAGTGCCGCAACAACAGTAGCAACACTTAATTACGGAAGCTTCACCAGCGGTAATCCTCACACGGCAGGATACAGATTTACCGAGGACGGCGATTACAGCATTACCTTCTCAGGCAAGGACGCTTCAGGAAATGTTGCAAATACAGTTACAAGAAATTTCAAGATAGATAAGGTTGCTCCTGAGCTTACCATTAAGGCAACAAAGAACGACACTACAGAGCCTGTTGCAAATTACGGTTCAGTAGGTAATGTTCAGAATCCTGAAAAGGTTAAGCTTACTATCGGAGTAAAAGAAACCTTCTATACAGGCGACGAGGTTACAGTTTCTGTTAAGAAGAACGGTGCAAATGAGCCGGCTAAGACCTATAAGGGAATTACAGGTCAGGTTATCGACTTTGCCGAGGATGGAGTATATGTTGTAACTATCGGAGCAAAGGATGCAGCAGGAAATGTATCAGAGGAGCAGACCATTACATTTACAGTTGATAATACTGCACCTGTTATAAAGGATACAGACGCTCTGGCAGGCTTCAAGAAGAAGGAAAACAACGGAGAGATTGTTCTTAACAAGGCAGACTTTGATGCAATAAGAGATAAGGGCTATGATGGTTTATGGGGTGTTGACGATACATCGCCATTTACACCTGAGGCCAAGCTTGATGGTGTTGATCTTATAGACTTCACAGATCTTAAGGATGGAAAGCATAAGATCACACTTACAGTAACGGATGCTCTTGGCAATGTTACAACAGATGAATTTGAGTTCGTTTATGATGGTACTCTTCCTGAGATAATTACTTCAGTGGAGGATAACCAGAAGTTAAACGATCCGTTCACACTTAAGATAAGCCTTAAGGATCCAAGTGATAAGATCACATCCATTAAGATAAACGATACAGAGATCCCGGCAGCGGATTATGCAGATAATGTATATGAGTACAAGGTTGACAAATACGATACATACAAATTATATGTTACAGCAGAGGACGCAGCAGGAAACGTAAGTGCAACATTTGCAGCAGATGAAGAGGGAAATATCACCAGCGTATTTACATTTACTCTTGCAAAGAAGGTATCTGTAGTGGTATGGGTGATCATCGGAGTTGCAGTTCTACTTCTCCTTGGAATAATAATCTTCCTTATAATGAGAAGAAAGAACAACAAGCAGGCTGCATAGATAAGAAATGCGGAACTTACAAAATGAGGAAATCCACAGATAATGATTGATGGATTTTCGGATATAATATAAAATGATGAAACGGGCATATGGGGGATAAGATTTATTCTTTGTATGCCCGTTTTAATATATGATGATCGTGGCAAGTTTTCATATAAACCTGACACGCAGTGTCAGCCCTTTGCCTTCGGGAAATTTCAAATGGGCTGATGTTAAGTAAAGGAGGAAAAAGACAGTGAACAATATGAATCCCCCATATAATGCGGTGGTTTTTGATATGGATGGTGTACTGACCGATACAGAGAAGGTGTACAGACAGTGCTGGACCATGAATGGAATGAGCGAGGGACTTACTGCCCAGCAGATGAAGGCGGTATGTGACAGGCTTGCAGGTGGAACAAGAGCCACAAATGCCCTGGTAGTGAAGGAATATCTTGGAGAGGATTTCGACTATATCCCATTCAGGAAGAAAACCATGGATATGTTCCAGGAATATATAGATGAGCATGGCATAGACCTTAAGTCGAATGTGGTATCAACACTCACTGAGCTTAAGAGGCGTGGAGTGAAAATGGCACTTGCCACATCTACCGACAGACAGAAGGCGGTGGACAGGCTTACCAGAACAGGACTCATCGACTTCTTTGACGAGACTGTGTGTGGTGACGAGATAGAGAAGGGTAAGCCTCACCCGGACATTTACCTTAAGGCATGTGAGAAGCTTAAGGTGTCTCCTGACAGGGCAGTGGCAGTGGAGGACTCTGTAAATGGTGTTATCTCTGCCAGCGACGCCGGACTCTGCACAGTTATGGTGGTTGACCTTATAATGCCAAACGATACCACAAATGAGAGAACCGACAAGACCTGTTACAACATTAAAGAGATTCTGGAACTGTTTTAAGACGGGACTTCCCGGAAATATATACAGATACAGAAAAACACAACAGAAAGACACAACAGGGCACAGAGTACAGATATATAATAAAAAAGATCTGACATATCATGAACACCGGGGATGCCGCATATACTTAATTAACAATGTTCCCTTCCGGATATATGGAATAGAAAGGAATTGGTGATCGTGAAGAAGGTCTCGTACATAATGATATCCTGTGGTGTGGCACTGGCCGCCAGCCTGTTGCTGTTGCTGATATCGGCATTTGTCGTGTATAAGTTTAATTGCTCATCCGGGATCATTGATCTGTTTGTCATACTTATATATGTGCTGTCAGCATTTGCAGGGGGCATCACCGGAGGAAAGCTCATAAAGGAGAGGAAGTTCCTGTGGGGGCTGATAATAGGTACGATATATGCCTGCATTATAATTATCGTATCAATTGCAAATCACGGAGGAGTGAGTCTGTTTTCGGTAAACGGCATTACATCCCTGCTGCTTTGCATGGCGGGAGGAACTCTGGGTGGCATGCTGGGCTGAAGAAAGCTGAATATCAGGGAAGACGGCTATAATATTTGATACATGATAAAAAAACACTTTTACTTTCATAAAGTATGTGTTAGAATACAAACAATATGAATTAAAAAGGAGAGGTATACTCATGCAGAGAATAAAGACACTCACAAATAAGACAATGAAGAATACAATGGTTAAGGGCGGATGTGGCGAATGCCAGACATCATGCCAGTCAGCTTGTAAGACATCATGCACAGTTGGAAACCAGAGCTGTGAGAATGTTGAGAACAAGTAATTATACTAATAAGACTGACCAGGTACAGCTAAAGGGGACCGTCTGATGACAGTCCTTTTTGGCGTGTATGGGAAAAAAACGATTAAGGAGAACAATATTGGTTCATCAGTACAAAAATAATGGTTATAATATAGTACTTGATGTATGCAGTGGTTCTGTACATGTAGTGGACGACCTTGTGTATGATATCATCGCAGAGTACGAGGGACATACAAAGGAAGAGGTCCTTGACAAGTTAAGCAGCTACGACAGAGCTGAGGTAAGTGAGGCTTATGATGAGGTTACAGGTCTTGTGGAAGACGGCACATTATTTGCCCCTGATGAATACAAAGATTATATTATAGATTTTAAGAAGAGAAAGACAGTTGTAAAGGCATTGTGCCTTCATATAGCCCATGACTGTAATCTTGCCTGCAGATATTGCTTCGCAGGTGAGGGCGAATATCATGGAGACAGGGCACTCATGTCCCTTGAGGTAGCAAAGAAATCTCTTGATTTCCTGGTTGCCAATTCAGGTTTCAGAAGAAATCTCGAGGTGGACTTCTTCGGAGGTGAGCCTCTCATGAACTGGGACGTGGTGAAGAAGACCGTTGAGTACGGCAGAAGCCTTGAAGAGAAATACGACAAGAAGTTCCGTTTCACACTTACTACCAACGGAATACTTTTAAATGACGAGATAATGGAATTTGCAAATAAAGAAATGGCAAATGTAGTCTTAAGTATCGATGGAAGAAAAGAGGTACATGATTACATGAGACCTACCAGAAACGGTAAGGGAAGCTATGATATACTGCTTCCTAAGTTTCAGGAATTTGCCAAGAAGCGTGGAAACAGAAGTTATTATGTGAGAGGTACATACACTCATAATAATCTGGACTTCGCTAAGGATGTGCTTCATATGGCAGATCTTGGATTTGATCAGATATCCATTGAGCCGGTGGTATCACTTCCGGATGAGCCGTATGCGATAAAGGAAGAGGATATCCCATTCCTTAAGGAGCAGTATGACTTGCTTGCAAAGGAAATGATCAAGAGAAATAAAGAGGGCAGGGGATTCAACTTCTTCCACTTTATGATCGATCTTACCGGCGGCCCTTGTGTTGCCAAGAGGCTTTCAGGATGCGGTTCGGGAACGGAATATATGGCTGTTACGCCATGGGGGGATCTCTATCCGTGTCATCAGTTCGTAGGTGAAGACGATTTCTGCATTGGAAATGTATTTGAGGGCATTAAGAAGCAGGAGATCGTTGATGAGTTCAAGCTGTGTAATGTCTATGCAAAGGACAAGTGTAAGGACTGCTTTGCAAGATTTTACTGCAGTGGCGGATGTGCGGCCAACTCATACAAATTCCATGGAAATATCCTTGACGCATACGATATCGGATGTGAGCTTCAGAAGAAGCGTATCGAATGTGCTATTATGATCAAGGCTGCCATGGCGGACTACGAGGCTGAGAAGGAAGATAATTAAGAATAAAGGAGAACAAAGATGAAGAAAGCAAAGCGTAATGCGGTACTTGTGATAATTGCATTTATACTGTTGCTGGGTCTGGCGGTATTCACCGGATTCTTCGGTATAGGTGACAGGGGACTTATCAAGTACATTAATCTTGGACTTGACCTTAAGGGTGGTCTGAGTGTTACCTACGAAATTCAGGATGAAAAATATTCTGATGCAGATGTTGATGATACCAAGTTCAAGCTTGAGAAGCGTATTGACGCATACTCAAATGAGTACTCAGTTTATCAAGAGGGAAACGGTAATATCACCTGTGAGATCCCTGGTGTTACAAATGCTGAGGAGATCCTTGAGAAGTTAAGCGTAGAAGGTAAGCTTGAGTTCCTTGATCCTGACAACTACACACTGTGGTCACAGGGCAAGGATTATGAGGCTGCTCTTGACGGAAATGATATCAAGGGTGCTGAGGCAAAGATTGTTGATACAGAGACAGGTAGTGACAATGAGGTTGCTCTTACATTTACAACAGAGGGAGCCAAGAAGTTCGGCGACGTTACAAGTGCGAATGTAGGAAAGGTCGTATACATTGTTTATGATAACGAGGTTGTAAGTGCTCCTACAGTTCAGTCAGCAATCACTGACGGAAATGCGGTTATCAACAAGATTGGATCTTATGATGAGGCTGAGAGCCTTGCCACAACTATCCGTATCGGTGCACTTCCGCTTACACTTAAGCAGGTTCGTTCAAATATAGTAGGTGCTACACTTGGTACAGATGCTATAGCAACATCTGTCAAGGCAGGTATAATCGGTATATTCCTTGTATTCATCATTATGATAGTAATATACAGACTTCCTGGTGTGGTTGCTTCACTGGCACTTGTACTTTATACATTACTTGTAATGCTTACACTTAACTACTTTAATATAACTCTTACCCTTCCGGGTATTGCAGGTATCATACTTTCAATAGGTATGGCGGTTGACGCGAATGTCGTAATCTTCACCCGAATAAAGGAGGAGCTTGGGGCAGGTGCAACAGTTAAGCAGGCAGTAGACAAGGGCTTCCATAAGGCTCTTTCAGCTATTATAGATGGTAACGTAACAACACTTATTGCAGCAGTTGTACTTCTTATATTTGGTACAGGTACTATCAAGGGATTTGCCAAGACTCTTGCAATAGGTATCATACTTTCGGTAATCACAGCCCTTGTGGTTACACAGTATCTTCTTAATGCCCTTATTGCTCTCGGCTTAGACAATCCTAAGCTGTTCGGTAAGGCAAAGCAGGCAGGAAAGACCAATTATGTTAAGGCTGGCAAGTTCTGCGGAATTATATCTTTGGTTATTATTATTGCAGGCTTCTGCATGATGCCTGTATTTGCAAAGACTAAGGGAAGTGCCCTTAACCTTAGCACAGACTTCGCAGGTGGTACAAGTATCACAGCAGAGTTTGACAAGAACTATACTCTTTCAGAGGCAGAGCACACCATCGTTCCTGTAATTGCAGAGGCAGCAGGAATAAGCGAGGCTGATATTTCAGTACAGACTGTAGCAGGTACAAATGAGATCGTGTTCAAGACGGTTGAGCTTACAGACAATGGCGATGATTCACAGATGCCTAAGGTTGAGAAAGCCCTTGCCGGTGTAAATGGTACTATCAAGCAGGCAGATAACATCAGTGGTTCTGTCAGTGGTGCCATGACCAAGAACGCTATCATGTCAGTTGTTCTTGCAACAATCCTTATGCTCATCTACATTGCTATAAGATTTAAGGATGTTAAGTTCGGTGCCAGTGCGGTTATGGCACTTGTCCACGATGTTGCAATGGTATTCGTGGTATATATCCTTCTGAGACTTTCAGTTGGTAACACATGTATCGCATGTATGCTTACAATAGTAGGTTACTCAATAAATGCAACCATCATCATATTCGACCGTATAAGAGAGAATGTCTCACTTATGGGTACAAAGCAGTACAACTATAAGGAAATTGTAAATGCTTCAATAAACCAGACATTTACAAGATCCATATACACATCCCTTACAACGTTTGTAATGGTATTCGTGCTTTATATCATGGGTGTTGCTTCAATTAAAGAATTTGCCCTTACTCTTATGGCTGGTATCGTAATAGGTGCTTATTCATCAGTATGTATCACAGGTCCACTGTGGTATTTCATGAAGACAAAGCTTGGTAAGAAGAAGGCTGCAAATGAATAAAGATCATCACTTGGATGTGACCGGAGCCTGGAGATAAAACATTCCGGCAGTCACTGACTTGTTGATACCGGAAAAGGCTTGGGAATATTCTTCCTGAGCCTTTTTCTGAAGAAGGATGAGAATCGGCACGCTTGTATTGGGAATGTGACCTGAAAATCGATATTGATGATGTGGGTCAAGGGAAACCGGGTTGAAAAATGACCTGAAAATGCAAATTTTGAAAATAGGTCAAGGAAAACTGGGTTGAAAATTGACCTGAAAATCAATATTGATGATGTAGGTCAAGGAAAACTGGGTTGAAAAATGACTTGAAAATCAATATTGATGATGTAGGTCAAGGAAAACCGGGTTGAAAATTGACCTGAAAATCAATATTTATGATGTAGGTCAAGGAAAACCGGGTTAAAAAATGACCTGAAAATCAATATTGATGATGTAGGTCAAGGAAAACCGGGTTGAAAATTGACCTGAAAATCAATATTGATGATGTAGGTCAAGGAAAACCGGGTTGAAAATTGACCTGAAAATCAATATTGATGATGTAGGTCAAGGAAAACTGGGTTGAAAATTGACCTGAAAATGCAAATCTTGAAAACAGGTCAAGAAAAGTCAAAGAAAAAATTGACCTGAAAATGCAAATCTTGAAAACAGGTCAAGAAAAGTCAAAGAAAAAAGTGACTTAAAAATGCAAACGTTTGATACGGGTCAAGAAAACTCAAATAAAAAAATGACTTAAAAATGAAAATTTTAAAAAAAGGTCAAGAAAAGTCAAAGAAAAAATTAACTAAAAAATGCAAATCTGGAAAAAAGGTAAAAAAAGTCAAAGAAAAAAGTGACTTAAAAATGCAAATTTTGAAAGCGGGTCAAGAAAAGCAAAAAAATATGACCTGGATGTTCAAGATAAAAAAAAGATACTACAGCAGGAGGAAGAATGGCCAGATATACAAAATATGATACGAAATGGACAGTGTATGGCAAGAGAGCAGACTTCTTCGCCAATGCAAAGAGATTTAATATAGATCCGGTTACGGCAAGAGTCATCAGAAACAGGGACATAATAGGCGATGAGGCTATAGAAATGTATCTGAATGAAGATATGAGCATGGCACATGAACCATCCCTTATGAAGGATATGACAAAGGGCTGCCGGATCATGCTGGATAAGATGAGAAAAGGAAAGAAGATCAGGATCATATCGGACTATGATGTGGACGGAGTGACTTCAAATTATATCCTCTACAAGGGTCTTCTTAAGGTATATAAGAAGGTAAGCCGGGAAATCCAGGAAGACCGGAGAAATCAGGAAAATTCAAAAAGCTGTGAAGACCGGAGAAATCAGGAAAATTCAGAAAGCTGTGAAGACTGGAGAAATCAGGAAAATTCAGAAAGCTGTGAAGACCGGAGAAATCAGGAAAATTCAGAAAGCTGTGAAGACCGGAGAAGTCAGGAAAATTCAGAAGACCTTGAAAGCCACCAAGATCATGAAAACCGGAAGAACAGGATAGTCCCTTACATAGACTATGATATCCCTCACAGGATTACGGATGGATATGGAATAAATGTGAGAATGGTGGACAAGGCATACGCAGAGGGTATAGATACCATAATAACCTGCGATAATGGCATTGCGGCATTTCCGGCAGTGGAACGTGCCAAGGAGCTGGGCATGACAATTATTGTCACAGACCATCATGATGTTCCATATGATATTGTGCCGGACACGGATGTTGAGCCGGGTAATACAGCAAATTCGGGTGATACAGCAAATTCGGGTAATACAGCAAATTCGGATGATACAACAAAATCATATAACACAACAAATTCAGGTGGCACAACAAGAAAATACAAAATAGTTCCTGCGGACGCGGTCATTGACCACAAACAGCCGGACTGCCAGTACCCATGTAAGGAATTGTGTGGGGCGGGAGTGGCATTTAAGTTTATTCAGCTGCTGTTCAGAATGTCCGGTATTCCCGAAAAAGAAGTCATGGAATATATAGAGTACCTTGGTATAGCCACGGTGTGTGATGTTATGAATTTAGTGGACGAGAACAGGGTGTTTGTGAAGCTTGCTCTTAAGCGGCTGAGACACAGCAGCAATAAGGGACTGGCGGCTCTTATAAGGAACAGCGGTATTGCAGACAGGATAAGCTCATTTCATCTGGGCTTTATCATAGGTCCGTGTATCAATGCGGCGGGAAGACTGGATGACGCCAGAACAAGCCTTGAATTTCTTTTGGAGGAGGATTCATTTGTAGCTGAGACCAGAGCGGTGGAGCTTATAAACATAAATAACGAGCGTAAGGATATGACCGTAAAGGGAACGGAGATCGCCATGAAGCTTATTGACCAGGGTGATACCTCCATATATGCAGGAACCTGCTTTGATGTATGGACACAAAATGCCGACACACAGAATATATTCCCAGAGACAGAGGGCAATAGAAACAATATAGAAGCTCTGTCCAATGGGGCAGATGATAATAGAAACAACATAGAAGCTCCGTCCAATGGGGCAGATGATAATAGAAACAACATAGAAGTTTTGTCCAATGGGGCAGATGATAATAGAAACAACATAGAAGCTCTGTCCCCGGAGACAGAGGGTAATAGATATAATATAGAGGTGCCGTCCCTTGAGGATGATGTATTCGTCATATACATACCGGGTCTCCATGAAAGTCTTGTGGGTATTGTGGCGGGACGTATAAAGGAGAAATATTACAGACCGGTGCTGCTCTTTACTGACAGTGAGGAACCGGGTATCATGAAGGGCTCCGGGCGTTCCATAGAAGGCTACAATATGTACGACGAGATAAATAAGGAGTCAGACCTGTTCGTCAAGTTCGGAGGCCATGAGATGGCAGCGGGATTTTCTATAAAGGCAGAGAATTTCAACAGCCTAAAGAGAAATCTCAACCGAAACAGCACCATGGGAGAGGAGGTGCTCACTCCGAAGCTTAGGATAGACGTGCCTATGCCGTTTTCATATATTACCCAGAAGCTGGTAAATGAGCTGTCGGTGCTTGAGCCATTTGGAAAGGGAAATGAGAAACCGGTATTCGCCCAGAGCGGGGTAAGGGTGAAAAAGGCGGTGATAATGGGAAGAAATAAGAATGTGCTTAGGTTTTCACTGGCAATGGACAACGGAGGTACCATAGAAGCCGTAGATTTTACCCCGGATGTTATCATTTCTAACATAAAAGAGTGGTTTGGACAGAGTGAATGTGATAAAATGTTTAAGGGATTGTCCAATAATGTGGTATTGGATATTGCGTATTACCCAAATATAAATGAATTTGCAGGAAGAGCCAGTATCCAGATAATGCCTCTTGCCTACAGAAAGCATACTTCATAGAAAAATTGAGAGCGAGGTATATATCAATGAGTGATGTAGAAAAGTATATTAAGAGTATTCCTGATTTTCCACAGCCCGGAATTATTTTCAGAGATGTGACCAGCGTTATTGAAGATCCTAAGGGACTTCAGATTGCTATTGATGATATGTCAGCAATGCTTGATGGTGTTGATTATGACGTTATCGCAGGAGCAGAGTCAAGAGGATTTATATTTGGTGCACCTATCGCATACAAGAACGGCAAGGGATTTGTCCTTGTAAGAAAGAAGGGTAAGCTGCCCAGAGAGACAGTTGAGATGAGTTATGATCTTGAGTATGGCAGTGCTACCATAGAAATGCATAAGGATTCCATTAAGCCGGGACAGAAGGTAGTTCTGGTGGATGACCTTATTGCAACAGGAGGGACTATCGAGGCAGCAGCCAAGCTGGTTGAGAAGCTTGGGGGCGTGGTTGTTAAGATGATCTTCCTTATTGAGCTTACAGACCTTAAGGGTCGTGAGAGACTTTCAAAATATGACATTGACTCACTGGTTAAATTTGACGGTGAGTAAGCTCCGGACATATCTGGCAATGAATGACAGAGCAGTCTGTTGACCGGATCTGAAGATGATCAGATAATAAGACATTTACTGACGAAATAGCGAAAAGTGGTGATTGTATGGATAACATAGCAGAAATACTTGGAGAAAAGAATAGTGATTCAAAGCAGAAAAAGAGGGATATAGAGCTTTCGACACCGGCGGATTTCACCCCACCGGAGGAGTTATATAAGGATCTTATTGACAAGATCCGCACCTATCATCCTTCTACGGATATCTCTATGATCGAGAAGGCCTATAAGGTTGCCAGTAAGGCCCATGAGGGTCAGCTAAGGAAGTCCGGAGAGCCTTACATCATGCACCCGCTGTGTGTGGCTATAATCCTTGCTGAGCTGGAGCTTGATAAGGAGACAATTGTTGCAGGTATACTTCATGATGTGGTGGAGGATACTGTCATGACCTCTGAGGAGATTGCAAAGGAATTCTCGGAAGAGGTTGCTTTTCTTGTGGAAGGTGTAACAAAGCTGACACGGTTGAAGATGACAACAGATAAGATAGAGGTACAGGCTGAAAATCTTCGTAAGATGTTCCTGTCCATGGCAAAGGATATAAGAGTAATCCTTATAAAGCTTGCAGACAGACTTCACAATCTTCGTACATTGCAGTACCAGACCCCTGCCAAGCAGATCGAGAAGGCAAGGGAGACTATGGATATATATGCACCTATCGCCCACAGATTAGGTATCAGTAAGATCAAGGTTGAGCTGGATGACCTTTCCATGAGTTACCTTATGCCTGAGGTATATGCAGACCTTAAGAAGCAGATCGATGACAGACTTGTGGAGAGAGAAGCATATATCAAGAGGATCGTTGCGGATGTTAAGAAGCATATAGATAACGCAGGGCTTGAGGCTGAGATCGACGGAAGGGTAAAGCACTTCTTCAGCATCTACAAGAAGATGAAGAACCAGAATAAGACTCTTGACCAGATCTATGATATATTTGCAGTGCGTATCAAGGTAGAGACAGTGAGAGACTGTTACTCGGCTCTCGGAATAATTCATGAAATGTACAAGCCTATACCTGGCAGATTCAAGGATTATATTGCCATGCCTAAGCCGAATATGTACCAGTCTCTCCATACAACCCTTATCGGACCTGAGGGTCAGCCATTTGAGATCCAGATCCGTACCTATGAAATGCACAGAACTGCCGAATATGGTATTGCTGCCCATTGGAAATACAAGGAGAACATCTCCGGTACAGTAATGCAGAAAGAAGAGGAGAAGCTGTCATGGCTCCGCCAGATCCTTGAGTGGCAGAGAGATACAGATGATAATAAGGAGTTCATGAACTTCGTTAAGACAGACCTTGACCTGTTCGCTGAGCATGTGTATTGTTTCACCCCTGCCGGCGATGTTAAGAACCTGCCTAGCGGTTCCACTCCTATTGATTTCGCTTACGCCATCCATACTGCTGTAGGTAACAAGATGGTGGGAGCGAGGATAAACGGAAGACAGGTGCCTATTGACACCAAGCTTTCAAATGGTGACAGAGTTGAGATCATTACTTCCCAGAACTCTGCGGGACCATCAAGAGACTGGCTTAACATAGTGAAGTCAACCCAGGCAAAGACCAAGATAAATCAGTGGTTCAAGCACCAGTTCAAGGATGAGAATATCAGTCGCGGACGTGAGCTTATACTTGGCTACTGCAAGTCCAAGGGCATTGATTTCGCCAAGTACAATAAGCCTGAGTATATAGAGAAGATATTAAAGAAGTACAATTTCCAGGACTGGGATTCTGTTATGGCTGCCATAGGTCACGGTGGAATAAAGGAAGGCCAGGTAATAAACAAGCTTATTGAGGAGTACAATAAGGATCAGAAGGAAGCCCTTGCAAATGAGGACATAATCGAAGAGTACAGCCAGAAGAAGATGAACCGTACCCATGGCCAGGGTGGTATCGTGGTCAAGGGCGTGGATGATGTGGCAGTGCGTTTCTCCAAGTGCTGTTCTCCTGTTCCGGGAGACGAGATCGTGGGATTCATCACCAGAGGCCGAGGAATTTCCATTCACAGGACTGATTGTATAAATGTGCTGTGTATGAGCGAGGCGGACAGAGCCAGGATAATAGATGCAGAATGGCAGGAAAATGCCGTTGAGGCCAACACATATATGACTGAGATAAACATATATGCCGATGACAGGAACGGAATACTCTTTGATATTACCAAGATCTTAAGCGAGGCAAATATTAACGTGAACAGCGTAAACAGCCGGACCAGTAAGCAGGGTAAGGCGACTATCACTATTTCTTTTGAGATCAAGTCAAAGGAGCAGCTTAACTCCATAATCTCAAAGATTAGAAATGTGGACAGTATTATAGATATCGAAAGGACAGCAGGTTAATATAAATGGTAAAATTAATAGTAGTAACCAGTGAACTGGGTGGCTTTCAGACAAATTGCTATATGGTGGTAAATCCTGAGACCAGGGAGGCAGTAGTCATAGATCCTGCCTACGATCCCCAGTATATATTAGATACCCTTAAGCAGGAGAACTTTAACTGCGTGGCAATATTCCTTACCCATGGACACATGGATCATATAGGTGCCCTTGAGGATGTGAGAAAGGCAACCGGTGTGAAGTGTTATGCCTCTGAAGAAGAGAAGCCTGTACTTAACAGTGTAAAGGGCAATCTCTCCGCCATGTTCGGAAAACCTATTACAGTGGATGCAGACATATACCTTAAGGATGGAGACGAGGTTAAGATACTTGGCACTACAGTAAAATGTTTGAGCGTTCCGGGACATACAGCCGGAGGCATGTGCTATTATTTCCCTGAAAGCAATATAGTATTTACAGGAGATACTTTATTTAAAGGCAGCGTTGGAAGGTCAGATTTCCCTACAGGTAATGCCCAGGCACTTATTGATAACGTGTCAGAGAAGATCCTTGTGCTTCCTGAGGACACAGTGGTTTATCCGGGACACGGAGAGTCAACTAAGATCGGAAGAGAGAAGAAGTATAATCCATTCTTTTAGTACATCATATCGGGCATTGGATATTTGGTGTTAATGAGAGGCGCAATATAAATAGTTTAAAGATGGATTTTGAATAAATTATGATTTATCTAATACAGAATACAGAAATTTACAACAATGATATAAGGGTCATGCTGCAGGCATTTTATCCCTCCCACAAGATAATCAATCATGACAGCCTTGCGAGGACGCCCGATCTTTTGGATACGGCGAAGCAGGAGGTGTTCATGACGTTTGCCTTTAGATGTGATGAGACGGGCATAGACATGAAGGTCTACGATGGATTTGTGCCGGAGGAAATTCCGGGAGATACGATTGACCGGAGGGATATTCCGGAGACTGTATCAGGAGCTGTATCGGAAGCCGGGAACGAACAGAATCAAAATATCAGATCTTCGGCTTTCATGGCATGTGATTATACAGACAGGGAAGCGGTAAGAAATCCTATGAAGCTTAAGATGTATGGAATGCTCACAGAGCTTGCGGGAAGAGAGCTTCCGTGGGGAACTCTTACAGGCGTCAGACCTACCAAGATCGCCATGGCGATGGTGGAGCAGGGCATGACTGACGAAGAGATAGTAGCCCGTTACAGGGATGAATACAGCGCAGACAGCCATAAGGCGCAGATGTGTGTTGATATTGCCAGACGTGAGAGGAGACTTATAGATCAGGTAATGTCCCGTGGGGACAGACCATATTGTCTGTATGTAGGAATACCGTTTTGCCCTACAAGGTGTCTGTATTGTTCATTTACCTCGTATCCTATAGGAGTGTATAAGGATAAGGTGGGTGAATATCTTGATGCCATGGATAAGGAAATGGCGGTTACGGCTGAACATTACAGGGACAGAAAGCTGGTATCCATATATGTAGGCGGTGGAACCCCATCCTCCATAAGTGCAGGTGATATGGACAGATTATGTACCATGATAGAGAAGCACTTCGATACAGCGTCGGTCATGGAATATACGGTTGAGGCAGGAAGACCTGACAGCACAACGGCAGATAAGCTTAAGGTTCTTAAAAGCCACGGCGTCACAAGGATAAGCATAAATCCGCAGACCATGAATGATGAAACCCTTAAGACCATAGGAAGGGCACATACTGCAGATCAGACAGTGGAGGCGTTCCGCCAGGCAAGGATTGAGGGTTTTGACAATATAAACATGGATCTTATAGTGGGACTTCCCGGGGAGGACGCCGGTCTTGTGGAGAACACACTTAAGCAGGTGGAGGAGCTGGCTCCGGAGAGCCTTACGGTACACACTCTCGCCATAAAGAGGGCTGCAAATCTTAAGGCAAGGATGGACGAATACAAGGACAGTCTCAAGACAGATGTGGACACACAGCTTAAGCTGGTAAATGAATGTGCCGCAAGAATGGGACTTAATCCATATTACCTGTACAGGCAGAAGAATATGGCAGGAAACCTTGAAAATGTAGGCTATGCCGCAGAGGGACTTGAGTGTCTGTACAATATCCTCATAATGGAAGAGATAACGGACATAGTTGGAATAGGTGCAGGAAGCTCCTGTAAGTTCATAAAGAAAAATCCTGAGGGTTCTGAGAAGCCATTCAGAATAGAACGTACAGAGAATGTTAAGAATGTTGATGAGTACATCTCAAGGATTGATGAAATGATAGACAGAAAACGTGACAGTTACGGAAATAACGAGAATAAGGATTACTACAGGGATGATCTGGAGGACGCCATAAAGCATGGAGTATGTGTAAGTATACTGGCCTCAAGACTTGCAAGGGCTGTGGGGCTTGATGATGAGACGGTGAATAAGATCGCCATGGCAGGCATGCTCCACGATATAGGTAAGATGAAGATTACCCCTTATATAAACGGAAGAAAAGAGGATTCCATGAGGATCGAGGAAATGAGGTATGTGAGACTTCATGCAAGACTTGGAAGCGATATCCTTGTGAAGCAGGGATATGATAAGGAGATCACGGATATGGTCCTCTATCATCATGAGAATTATGACGGCTCCGGATATCCTTTCAGGATGAGCGGTGAATCCATACCTATAGGCTCAAGGATAATAAGGATATGTGACGTGTTCACGGCTCTTGTCAGCGACAGATCCTACAGAAAGGCATTTGACGCGGAGACAGCTATGAGAATGGTCATTGATGAGGTGAGACATTTTGACATGAAGATATTCCTGGTGTTCATGGAGCTTGTGAATACTACGGATGTTGTCCGGGAGATACAGGACATAATCCATAGCAAGAACAACTATGACAAGGCATGGAGTGAAATAATGTAAGCTTTTCTATTGATTATTTTCAGAAAAAGTTATAAAAATATATAGAGATAATAAATAGGTTAATATATAAAATATATTGCCAAGGAGGAAATATAAAAATGGCAGAGACAATGAAGGGACTTAAGAGAAGTCACAGATGTACAGAGGTAAGCAGCTCTCTTGCAGGTCAGAAGGTTACTGTAATGGGCTGGGTACAGAAAAGCAGAAATAAGGGTGGCATCATCTTCGTGGACCTCAGAGACAGAAGTGGTATCCTTCAGATAATATTTGAAGAGACAAAGTGCGGAAGTGAATGCTTCGAGAAGGCGTCAAAGCTTCGTTCAGAGTTTGTTGTGGCAATAGAGGGAACAGTTGAGCTCCGTGCAGGTGCTGTCAACAAGAATCTGGCAACAGGTGATATTGAGGTTATAGCTTCAAGTCTCAGAATACTTTCTGAGGCAGAGACACCTCCATTCCCAATCGAGGAGAACAGCAAGACAAAGGAAGAGATCAGACTTAAGTACAGATACCTTGACTTAAGACGTCCTGACCTCCAGAGAAACCTTATGCTCAGAAGTAAAGTGGCAACCATTGCCAGACAGTTCATGGCTGATGAGGGCTTCCTTGAGATAGAGACACCTATGTTATGTAAGTCAACACCTGAGGGTGCAAGAGATTACCTTGTACCAAGCCGTGTGCATCCGGGAGAGTTCTATGCACTTCCACAGTCGCCACAGCTCTTCAAGCAGCTTCTTATGTGCTCAGGCTACGACAGATATTTCCAGATCGCAAGATGTTTCAGAGATGAGGATCTTCGTGCCGACAGACAGCCTGAATTCACACAGATGGATATGGAGCTTTCTTTTGTGGATATTGATGATGTTATTGATGTAAATGAGCGACTTCTTGCCAAGCTCTTCAAGGAGGTTCTTGACGTGGATGTTGAGCTTCCTATCAAGCGTATGACATGGCAGGAGGGCATGGACAGATTCGGTTCGGATAAGCCTGACTTGAGATTTGGCATGGAGCTTCATGATATCAGCGATGTAGTTAAGGATTGCGGCTTCGGAGTATTTACAAATGCCATTGCAGCAGGCGGTTCAGTCCGCGGTATCAATGCAGAGGGACAGGGCTCGCTTCCAAGAAAGAAGATTGATGCTCTGGTTGAGTATGCCAAGACATACGGAGCAAAGGGTCTTGCATATATTGCTATAGGAGAAGACGGAAGTCTTAAGTCATCATTTGCCAAGTTTATGACAGAGGATGAGATGAGCAACATAGTTGCAGCTATGGAGGGTAAGCCGGGAGACCTGCTTCTCTTCGTGTCTGACAAGAATAAGGTTGTATGGGATACTCTTGGAGCACTGAGATGTCACCTTGCAGAACAGATGGGACTTCTTGACAAGAACGTGTTCAAGTTTGTATGGATCACAGAGTTCCCACTTCTTGAGTGGTCAGATGAGCTTGGAAGATATCAGGCTATGCACCATCCATTTACAATGCCTATGGAGGAGGATCTCCAGTATATTGATTCTGATCCGGGCAGAGTACGTGCAAAGGCATACGATATCGTATTAAACGGAAATGAGATCGGTGGCGGTTCAGTGAGAATACACCAGGATGATATACAGGAGAAGATGTTCGAGTGCCTTGGATTCACAAAGGAGCAGGCATATGAGAGATTTGGTTTCCTTCTTGATGCATTCAAGTACGGAGTACCACCTCACGCAGGACTTGCATACGGTCTGGACAGACTTGCAATGCTTATGGCTAAGCAGGATTCTATTCGTGACGTTATTGCATTCCCTAAGATTAAAGACGCTTCATGTCTTCTTACAGACGCACCTAGCCCTGTGGATGATATTCAGCTTAAGGAGCTTGGAATCCTTGTAGAGAAGGATCAGAAAGAGGAAGAACAGTAATAGGGAGCAGCTTGTAAATGAGGCTTTGCAGCAGGAAATGTTTAAAGCCGGAAAATTTTTAAAATAATTAAGAGGTAATATGCAGAAAAAATTAAGAGCAGTATATTTTTACCTTAAGATAATGACAGCAGGATTGTTTATATCCTGCTGTTTTCTTTTATGTGGATGTAATGTCTATACCATGTCAGACAAGGGAAATGATGTGAGCTACGATATCTGCGAGGAGGGGCTTATGCCTGATGAGCTTAAGAATATAGTTGATGACAAGCGGGAGCAGGAGTTTAAGATTACTTATACCAACAACGATTACACCTATATCGTCATAGGGGCAGGAAGAAGAGATCATGATAACATAAGGATAGACGTGGATAAGGTATATAAGGATGAAAATGCAATCTATATAAAGAGTGTACTCCGTTCCATTGCCACTGCCACGGATTCCGGGACCATGACCTGTCCCGTAGTGGTTGTGAGGATAGAACGCACCATGCTTCCGGTGGTGTTCCGATAGATGGTGTTCCGATGGAGAAAGCTTCGGAAAATGGAATATATGAAACAGGTAATGCCGTAGGCTTTTGTGTCATAGAACCGGCAGGCGGCACATATAATTTTATCAGACGAATATTTTCATGCAGCAGACAGCCGTACAGGCAAATAATAAATAAGGAGTGGGATCAAGTGGAATTAACGAAGAACAGGCTTACTACCAGTATACTTAAGGCGTCAAAATATATTCAGTTCACTATAGATGATGATTTCAATATACCTGATTCAAGGGAAGATGTGGATAAGGTCATAATGAGCCGGGGAAATGTTATAGTGGAGAACACAGATGTGTTAGAAGGCCGTATAGTTGTAAGCGGAATCGTGGTGTTCAAGATCTTATACCAGAGTGCCTCCGGGGAAGAGGACAGTGACAGTGATAAGGGTGATGTTCCTGTGGTGTGCTTTGAGAGCGAGATCCCCTTTGAGGAAAGTGTGGTTGTTGAGGATCCTCATGAAGAGATAAAGCCGGGAGACCGGGTGGATGGAACATACACCCTTGAGGATCTGTACATAACCGTCATCAATAGCAGGAAGATTGAGGTCCGGGGACTGGTGGGTATGAAGCTTGCAGTATATGACAGGGCGTCAATAGAGGCGGCAGTGGACGTGGCAAATGCCTCCGGTATATCCTGCTGTTATAAGAAGTTTTCTTGTACCAATATGGTCACAAGCTGCAAGGATATGATCAAGGTCAAGGAAGAGATACAGCTTCCTGCTTCAAAGCCTAATATAAACCGGCTTATCTGGGATGAGGTATCCTTCAGGAAATTTGACATGAAGCCAATGAACGGCAGTATCAGTGTAAGCTTCGAGATGGAGCTGTTTGCAATTTATAAGGGAGAAGAAGAGGGAACCCCGCTGTCATTTGTCAATGTCACAAAGGAGATAAACAGCAGCATAGAGTGTCCGGGTGTGTATGAGGACATGATCCTTGACGGCTTTGTAACGCCGGGAAAGGGCAATGTGACCGTGAAGCAGGATTCCGACGGCGAGGACAGGATAATATATGTTGAATATAACCTTGCGGCGGAAGCCAGGGTTTATGAGGACAGGGATATAAATATCCTTGAGGATATGTTCTCCGGTACGGCAAATATAGAGCCTGTAAGGGAGGAGTTCCGGTATGAGACCCTGAGGGTCAAGAACAATGCCAGAACCAAGATCACCAGAAAGGAACGGCTTAAGAGCAGTGCACCGGGCATACTCCAGATACTTTTTGTGTGTGGGGATTGCGATATAGACAGTGTTAAGCTTATGGATGACCACATTGAGATATCGGGAGCCGTCAGGGCATATATAGTCTATGTGTCAAATGATGACACAAGGCCGATCTTCCAGATAGAGGCGGTGCTTCCTTACACCTACAATGTGGAAACGGTGCAGCTTAAGGATGATGACTCCGTAAGAATCACTCCCGGGGTGGATGCCATTACTGCTGACCTTATAAATAATGACGAGGTTGAGATCAAATGCGTGGTGGCAATGGACGTTACAGCATTTGCAAGGAATAGCTGCAGTCTTATTACCGATACGAAGATCCTGCCGGTGGATATGGATAAGAAGGCTGCCGTTCCGGGAATCACAGGTTACGTGGTGAAGGAGGGGGATACGGTTTATAATCTTGCCAGAACCTATTACTCCAGCGTGGACTCCATAATTAAGATGAACAATCTTGGGGAGGGAGACATAAAGACAGGCGACAGGATCATAATTGTAAAGTGCCCATGATCTAAAAAACATAATAGCCGGAATCCATGATTTAACGAGAATCATGATTTAACGAGAACCATAACAGTGCGGTACCCCAAATCTCCAAAATGCTGAAAAAATATATAGCCTTTTCCTTGACAATATATTACAATTATTATATCTGCTTTTTGTGCAATATATATAATTTTTAACACTGAAATGTGTAGGTGATCAAAGGAGAAGGAGGATGTAAATGAAGGAGAAGAGAGGTATAAGAAGTGCGTTCAGGAATACGATGATCGTCGCACTTCTTGCATGTGTTATGGCTCTCGTGCCGTCTGTGGCAGCACATGCGAAGTTTGAGAATTACTCAGAGGGTGGGACTTCCACCAATAACGACCATACAGGAAGATATAGCGGTCTGTCCAGGTCGTATCTTATTGAGGGGAAAGACGGAGGCTTTCAGAGACTGGAATACAGATCCGGTGATGGACTTTTTGTGGAAAACTATACCGCAGATTTCAGCTATATTGCTGATTCTAAGAAGAGTATAGAGATGGAGCTTCCGCTATTTGCAGGTTTTTATGAAAGCAATGGTTATTATTTTCTTGTATTTGGACAGAACAACATGGACGAGTCTGATACAGTGGAGGTTATCCGTGTTGTGAAGTATGACAAGAGCTGGAACAAGCTTGGGGCAGCACAGATTTTTGGGGCAAATACCCAGAAGCCATTTGCAGCGGGAAATGTTTCAATGGCTGATGATGGCACCAACCTGTATCTGAGGACATGCCATACCATGTACAAGGCTGACGACGGCTACAATCATCAGGCAAGTATCATGATGAAGATTTCCATATCTGATATGGAGGTTATATATAACAACTACACAGTTGCAAATGTTGATCATGGATATGTCAGTCATTCGTTTTCACAGGACATATTCTATGATGACAGCACAGGTACAGTATATGCCACAGACAGAGGTGACGCATATCCAAGAAGCCATGTGCTTATGAAGTATACAAAACTTGGAAGCGAATATTTCAGTTCAAAAACCGCCAATGTGACCATTATGAGCTACGGAGGTGAGACCGGAGATAACTATACCGGATCATATGTAAGTGGGCTTGAGGTTACAGGATCAACTATTCTTTCTGCCGGCTGCAGCATAGACCAGAGTAATTACAGCAGCAGTACTAAGAGAAACGTATATGTGGCAGTTGTGGATAAGTCAGGTTATAAGCTGGATAAGATCGTGAATCTTTCGGCTTACGCAGAGAACGGTACAGATAACGCATTAAGACCTTGGCTCGTAAGGGTGAGTGATGACGTATTTGCCGTGTTATGGGAGACAGATATAAGCAAGAGGCAGGTTCACTATGCATTTGTTGATGCCCGTGGCAATATCCTTGCATCAGAGCGTGTTGTGTCCGGAACATTGTCAGACATGAAGCCTATAGTAAAGGGCGGCAGTATAATATGGTATGTAACGAGACAGAGCAGTCCTGTTTTCTATATGCTGCCTGCAACACCCGGAGCCGATATACCTGCCGGGGAAGCCGGGGATACAGCTAAGGTAAACGGTCTTGTGTACACACTGACAAAGCATGATGACGGAAGTCTGAGCGCCTGGGTTACAGGCAATGAGCCGGGAGAAGTAAGCATTACAAGATTACAGATTCCTGACACTGTTGCTGTAAATGGCAGTGAGTATACCGTAGACGGTATAGGTGACAAGGCTCTTTCGGGACTTGGAAGCATGTATTATGCAGAGTTTGGGGCAGGTATAACCCATTTTGGCAACAATATATTCGATGGCTGTACATCACTTACGACTATCAAGAATAACTCGTCGGTGAAATATACGCTGCCTTCATCCCTTGGAAATACCAACAAGTATCTCATGTACTGGAGATCTTACAACAGCTCCACCGGATCAGTTGGCAGTATTGTAGCAGAGATAAGTGGCGGTGAGGCGGCAATACCGGCATTCACAAGTAACAAGGTCACTTATAAATTTAATACAGATGGCGGAAGTGCCATAGATGATATAACAGCATTTGTATATCAGCCTGTAAAAGCCCCGGCAGATCCTGTAAAGAAGGGCTATGTGTTCGGCGGCTGGTTCAGGGATTCTGCATTCACCCAGAAGTGGGATTTTGAGAAGGACTCAGCAAATATAAGCTATAGCACTGTAGTGACATTATATGCAAAGTGGACATATGAAATTGAACTTATGGAGGTGATAACGCCTGCAACGAATACAGTGTTCAACGAGCACTCAAAGAATATCAATCCTGAGGGACTTGTAATGAGATTTACATATTCTGACGGAGATGTTGAGACTGTAACCTACGGTCAGGCAGGAAGCAAGACCGGTCATGTAATGACATACAGTATCTCTGCAGCTGCATACAACAATGGTTACTATAAGGCCGGACAGTATACCATTACCGTAGAGTATGAGGGATGTCTATACGACTATGATATAACCATAGAGGCATATGCAGGTAATACGCCAATAGAGGTACAGAATAATTCTTCTGTAAAGGTAGAGCTCGATGCGGATTATCAGTATTACAAATTTGTTCCTGAGCATACCGGAAAGTACCAGATGTATACAGAGGGAAAATGTGATACATATGGAATACTTTATGAGGAAGTGGAAGGCACTGAACTTATAAAGGATGATGACAGCGGAGAAAATCATAATTTTATGATTTCATATACGCTTGAGGCAGGAAAGGCTTATTATCTGAAAGTAAGACCATACAATACAACTGCAGGCAAGGTTACTGATACAACCCTTGCCATCCGTTTTATTCCACAGATCACTGAGGTGATTCTGGAAAATGATGGTCAGACAACATATATGGAGTATGTGGAAACCGGAAATTACAGTTCGGCGCCATATTATATGGCGGATATGAAATTTGTCGTACACTATGAGACCGGTGAGACGGAGAATATAGAAAACGGAAGTATAAAAAATACCAAGATAGGTAATGCTTCTGTTTCCTATGAGATCAGAAAGGACGGTCAGAAGGTAAGCAGCGTATCTAATCTTGTGGCAGGAAGCTATGAGAAATGTCTGCTTATTGGAGGCGAGCTTAAGTATTCAGCGCCATTTACAGTAACACCGATATCAGATAACGACTTGTACGAGGCTGACAGATATTATGATAATGATGTAACAGATAAAATGGTGGTATATGGATACACCGCAACAAAAACAGGCTACGTTAATGTGGAATTTGAAGCTAAAACAGGGCTGACCCTTAACAAGCTGGTGGACAGTGAAGGTAATATTGTATCAAATGACCGGAGATATTACAGTTATGGAAGTGGTATGCGTACCGTAGAGATAACCTTCCAGGCAACAGAGGGTAAGACATATTATATTGCCATGAACGGCTTTAAGTCTCCTTATACCATGAGGATAGTATCTGCAGGCCGGCAGAACAGGACGAATATCAAGAGCCTCACAGTGGGTGCCATAGAGACACAGCTTTATAATGGCTCAGAGCTTAAGCCACAGGTAGAGGTTAAAAACGGTACCACAGTTCTTGCCCCAGGTAAAGACTATGAGGTGGTCTACAAGGACAATGTGAATGCAGGAACTGCCACAGCAGAGATCCGGGGAATGGGCGCTTACGGTTTCAGGACATTTGCAGAGTTTAAGATAAGGAAGAAGATCGGTGACTGTGAAGTAGTCATAACAGGAGATCCGGAATATACAGGAAGCGAAGTGATACCGGGGGATGTAAAGGTATACGATGGGGACAGGCTTCTTGCCTGTGGCACTGACTATAGTATTTCATATAAGGACAATGTATATGCAGGTGCCGGAACAGTTACAATCACCGGTATGGGACTTTACGTTGATACTGTAGATAAGAAATTTGTTATTAATAAGGCGGCAAATATCATAAGCAGTGAGGATGTTGTCTTAAGCTATGGCGGTGTGTCAAAGCCTGTGCCGGTAAATGTGCTTGAGGGAGCTGAGACAGTATTTGCAATTGATGACAGAACGGTTGCAACAGTTGATGAATCCGGAGATATAATACCGGTAGCAATTGGCAGCACAAAACTTACAATAACAGCTAAAGAGACAGAGAATTACAGACAGACAAGCACTGTAATAAATGTAACTGTAGAGAAAGGTGACATAAACGGCATGACCGTATACAGGGCAGTAAAGGCAGGAGAAGAGACAGAGATTGGGATACCTGTACAGGAATTCCTTCCTGCATTAAACGATGGTCTTGAATACGGCAACATCAGCGTAGATGTGTCAGGCAGGAAAATGCCTGATCACATAACCGGTTTAAGTTATGAGGATGGCAGGTTAAGCATCTTCACAGATTCGGAGCTTGCGGATGGAGATATTGTAACAGGTTTGGTCAGCATAGAGACGGACAATTACAATGTGACAGATGCAAAGTATGTAATAGAAACAGGAACAAAGGATATACAGTCCGGTGAACTTACAGGAATTGTTGACAAGGAGTACACCGGTGAAAGCATTACTCAGGACGTAACAGTTCTGTTAAATGGAGCACCTTTGAATACTACATACTATGAGGTGACCTATGAGAATAACAAAAATGCAGGAACAGCTACTGTGGTTGTATACGGAAGAAACGGATACTCAGGAACACTTAGAGGAACATTCGCTATTACTCCTGTAGACCTTCAGAATGCGGAGGTTAAGTTGGAAAAGACCAGGTACGAATACACAGGCAGTGACATATGTCCTGTTCCGGAGGTTATATATAACGGAATTGCCCTTGTTAAGGATAAGGATTACATATTGATCTACAGCGACAACAAGGAGGCAGGAACAGCCACTGTTACGGTAAAGGGAACCGGTAACTACACAGGTGATATAAGCGTTGAGTTTACTATAGTAAACAATGTGCCTCAGCTTGGCAAGGTAAGCGGAATAAAGGCTACTCCGGCTGCAAATACCATGAAGCTTGAGTGGAGCAGGCTGGCTGACGCCCAGGGCTACATCGTCTACAGATACAGTACGGCAAGCCATAAGTGGGAGCGTCTCGGAAGTACAAAGAATCTCTTCTACTATGACAGGAACCTTCCTTCAGGCACTACCCAGTGGTATGTGGTGAGAGGATATGTGATAGCTGACGGCAAGACCTATATGGGACCATGCGATACATCAGCACCTGTCAAGACAACTACACTTCCTGGAGCTGTAAACTTTAAGCTTTCATCTGCAAGCAAGGGTCAGGTAGATATAACCTGGTCCACAGTTACAGGTGCTACAAGCTATGCAGTGTATTACAAGACCTCTGCAAATGGCAAATGGCAGAGACTTACAGTTACCAAGAGTCTGAAATACAGCAAGACAGGATTTAAGTCTGGCAGTACATATTACTTCACTGTGAGAGCTTACAGACAGTATGGTTCAACTGGATATCCTGGAGCCTACAGTGCAAAGACCGTAAAGATAAAGTAATAAATTTATGATTAATGATCTTAGATCATATCCTCAGATTATATTTAAAAGCAAATGTCAACCCAATGTTTAATACATAGGTTGACATTTGCTTTTTAAGCACATATAATACAAAACATATTATGTGTGCTGCCTGTGGATTTTTCCATTAGCATTTATAATGGGCAGCGGAATGGAGATTATGATGAAAAAGACATTTAAAACCTCAGAGCTGGTTATAATGGCGTTATTTACAGCCATATTGTGTGTATCTGCGTACATAAGCATACCTATAGGTATAGCAAGTATTACACTGCTTAACTTTATAATTCTGCTTATTGCGTTTGTTTTTCCACTTAGAGACTCGCTGATCATAGTTATTCTGTGGATGATAATGGGAGCCTGTGGTATACCGGTATTCATTATGGGACATAGTGGAGTAGGCTATCTTCTCGGTGTAACAGGTGGATACACATGGGCATTTCTTGTGGTAACTATCTATCTTGGCCTTGTGAAGGGCAAGCAATACAGCAGACTAAAATACACTATACATGCCATCATTGCTTCTATACTCGTTGATCTCGTTGGTATGATATGGTGGATGGTCCTCGGAAAGCTTACATTAAAGAGTGCATTTCTTATGGGATTTGTTCCGTTTATACCGCTCGATATGGTGAAGTCTGTGGTGGCAGCACAGATCTGTCCGGTATTTACAAGATTACTGCCACAGGATTAAGAAAAAACATCTTATCAATACTTCCGGCGCAGGTTATGGTAAAATATATCTGTGAAAAATGTCGACTGATGTAAGAGTGGGCGATACACAAAGGCAGATTAAAATGGGCTGACGTTTAATTACAGGAGGAACAGGATATGCTTAAGGTGGGTGTCACACAGCTGGATATTGCGTGGACAGAGAAGGAAGAAAATAAGAGAAGGTGTGAGGAGCTAATAAAAGAGGCTCATGACCATGGGGTTAAGCTTCTGATATTTCCCGAGATGACGCTTACGGGATTTACCATGGAGCCTGAAAAATGGGCAGAGAACTATGCCGGGGGAAGGATTCCCGATACTGTTTCCTTTTTTATGAAGAAAAGCGTGGAATATAGAATGAGGATAGCCTTCGGATTTATAGAGGAGACAAAGCGTGGCTATGAGAATAAGCTTATCCTTGTAGATGGAGGAAATCTTGTCATGGAGTATTCTAAGATACATCCATTTTCATACAGTGGCGAGAATAAGTATTATGCTGCCGGTGAGCAGCTGTGCCATACAGACATAGAAGGTGTGGGCATAGGAGGATATATATGCTATGATCTGAGATTTCCTGAGATATTCTCAGCAGCCAGGGATGAGAATGAAGCCGTCATAGTGATTGCCAACTGGCCTGAGGAGCGTGTGAGCCAGTGGGAGACATTGCTTAGAGCCAGGGCTGTGGAGAACCAGTGCTATGTCATGGGTGTCAACAGGACAGGATATGGCGACGGTAAGAATTACGCCCCAAGCTCATATGTATTTGATTGTTATGGAAATGACGTATCAAAGCAGGTGAGTCCGGGACTCAAGATTGCAGATATTGATGTACGGCAGGTGAGAAGCTATAGAAAAAGTTTTCCACAGTCACGGGATCGAAAAAACAATCTGTATGTTAAAATGTATAAATAACAGGGTTAGCAAAACTGACGAATATTTTAAACATAGTCTTGAAAAAAGTGACCAAAACACAGAAAAATCCCCACTTTACAGGGAAAAACAGTGAAAATAGATGGCTTTTGCCCTAAAAACTTGTAAAATTTGGTTAATTAGGGTAAAATGTAGGAATAGATTAAGGAGGGCGCTTTTATGAGTAAGGAAGATTGTATTTTCTGCAAAATTGCAAATGGTGTTATACCTTCAGCTACTGTTTATGAGGATAGCATCTGCAGAGTAATTCTCGATATTAATCCGGCAAGTAAGGGTCATGCTTTAATAATACCGAAAGAACATTTTGATAATGTATATAGCATGGATGCAGACACTGCTTCAAAGATTTTCACTATTGCAACAGAGGTTGCAAAGGCACAGAAGGCAGAGCTTAATCCTGATGGTCTGAACATAATCCAGAACAATGGTGAAGCTGCCGGACAGACTGTATTTCACTTCCACATGCATCTTGTTCCGAGATATATAAATGATACAGTTAATGTTACATGGAAGCCGGGTGAGTCTGACAAGACTGAGCTTGAGGCATTATCTAAGGCATTAAGAAAGAGAATATAATTTATTATCGTGAATGGTCTGCATGATATGCAAGGCACAGACGATGGTAGGACAAGAGGGAGATCGATCTTGATACACAGCCAAAATCGGTCTCTCTTTTGTTATGGCAATGGGACAATAAATTAATTTCGCCTTTGCTATTGTAATGAAAAAATGCAACATGCCTGAATGAACTGCAGGAAAATTCTCATTATAAAAATAAATGCTTGACTTATGCAGATAAGTAGTATAGAGTATGCATGTAAAATAAATAGACGCTCTTATTCAGAATGGTGGAGTCATAAGGGACTGTGAAGCCATGGCAACCCCGTCGCTATTTGTACGGAAGGTGCCTTCCTGAGCGATCTGCACGGCAAGTGCATGTCGAACAATGAGAGGCTTGAATGATATTTCAATCCGCTCAGAGCGGATTTTTTTTATTATTGTAATGATGTCCGTGACATCGTTACGCTGCAGCAACCCTTGCCGTAGGAAGCACCAAGTGTCGAAGACACATTTAGAATGGTGCTGACGAAATGCCGCCGAATGTATATGAGGGGGCGATACCAAACAGGCAATTTCTAATGGTTGCTGCTTTACGTATTATAGTTTTTATGGAGGAAAAAATGGAAAAGAAATTATTTACTTCAGAGTCAGTTACAGAAGGACATCCTGACAAAATCTGCGATCAGATTTCAGACGCAGTGCTTGACGCACTTTTAGAGAAGGATCCAATGAGCCGTGTTGCCTGTGAGACATCTATTACAACAGGTCTGGTTCTGGTTATGGGAGAGATAACAACAAATGCTTATGTTGATATTCAGAAGATCGTTCGTGAGACAATCAGAGAGATTGGTTATGACAGAGCTAAATACGGCTTTGACTGCGATACATGTGGTGTTATCACAGCTATAGATGAGCAGTCATCAGATATTGCCATGGGTGTAAATAAGGCATTAGAAGCTAAGGAGCATATCATGAGCGAGGAGGATATCGAGGCCATAGGTGCAGGCGATCAGGGTATGATGTTCGGATTTGCCACAAATGAAACACCGGAGTACATGCCTTATCCAATAGCTCTTGCCCACAAGCTTGCAAGAAAGCTTACAGAGGTAAGAAAAAACGGAACACTTCCATACTTAAGACCGGATGGAAAGACACAGGTTACAGTAGAATATGATGAGAATGACAAGCCAAAGAGACTTGACGCAGTTGTTCTTTCAACCCAGCATGGTGAGGATGTAACTCAGGAGCAGATCCATGAGGATATCAAGAAGTATGTATTTGATACTGTACTTCCTGCAGAGCTTGTGGATGATGAGACTAAATTCTTCGTAAACCCAACGGGAAGATTCGTTATCGGCGGACCAAACGGAGACAGTGGTCTTACAGGCAGAAAGATAATCGTTGATACCTACGGTGGATATGCAAGACACGGCGGCGGAGCTTTCTCAGGAAAGGATTGCACCAAGGTTGACCGTTCAGCAGCATATGCGGCACGTTATGTTGCCAAGAACATCGTGGCAGCAGGTCTGGCAGATAAGTGTGAGATCCAGCTTTCATATGCCATAGGTGTAGCAAGACCTACATCAGTAAGAGTTGATACATTCGGCACAGGCAAGGTTTCTGATGACCGGCTTATAGAGATCATCAGAGAGAACTTTGATCTTCGTCCTGCAGGAATAATCAGAATGTTAGATCTCCGCAGACCTATCTACAAGCAGACTGCTGCATATGGTCACTTCGGAAGAACAGATATTGATCTTCCATGGGAGAAGTTAGATAAGGTTAATGTGCTTAAGGCATATCTTGCCTAGGGAAAATAAGAAAAAAGACAAATATAAAGCGGATCATAAAAGACTGGCTTTATGGAATGATCATTATTATATAATTAAATAAAAGTTGTGATCAAAAAATGAGCAGATGGTGATATGCCATCTGCTCATTTTGGATTACTGTACTTTGCCTTTTAATATTTTGTAGGTCTTACCACTTATTGTTACTTTTCCTGAGTATTTATTCTGCATCTTTCCGTCTTTCACATACCACTGTGCCCCATTGTATGTAACAAGTCCTGTGTAATTACTCATCATACGACCGCTTACGAAGTAATACCAGCCGTTGCTGCACTTTGTGAGACCATTTACACCGGTATCCATACGACCATTCTTAACATAGTAGTAAATGCCGGTATTGTGCTTTACCATGCCGGTGACGGTGTTCATAAGCTTACCGTTCTCCACATAATACCATGAACCGGAAGTGTGTTTTACAAGTCCTGTAAATGTTGAGTGAAGTCTGCCATCCTTCAGATAGAACCAGGATCCGGTGTAGTGCTTATATAGACCTGTAAAGTTGGTGTTCTGCTTGCCATTCTTAAGTAATACCCAGGCACCGGTGTAGGTTCTGTAGAAGCCGTTTACACTGGTATCTACCTTACCGTTCTTGTAATAGTACCACAGTTCATTTTCTAGGAAGAAGCCTGTTTCAGTGCCCCTGCCTCTGGTGACTGTTATTGTATATACTCTGGTGGCTCCGCTCTGGGCATATACCGTGATCGGAACCTTGTTCACTCCCATGTCCAGATTGACTATTCCGCTTCCCGCAATCCTTGCGTATTTATTCACAGGTGTTCCCACGATTGAAATGCAATCCTTTGAAGCACCAACGGTGAGAGAGTAGTCTGTAGTTGTGCTGCATTTAAATGCAGGTGAAAGTGAAAATCCTGCAATAGTAAGGTTCTTTAAGTAATTGTTAGGATTCCCTTTAGCAGGTGGAAGTACCGCCGGCTCCTGAGGAAGATTATTGTATATAGGTATCTTAAATATATGCTGGCTGTTCAACAGTCCACATTCCCTGTATGCCTGATACATTCTGTAGGACTCAGAAGGACACACCTGGACATTTGACATGTACTGGTGCCAGTATCTGTTTGATGAATTACATACATTGAACTTCTGGGTATATATGGTATCCTGATTCTGTAATATGTAATCATTTCCCAGGAAAAGAGCACCGCCAAGGATTGCCTTGTAAGGGCTGTTCCATGGTCTGCCATAGCTTCCTGATGAAGCAGCATATTTCAACGCACCCAGTATAATACCTGAATCTGAGCTTCCGTAGGCACCTATGTTATAGAAGTTATATATGCCCGGATAGGATGGGTTTGTACCATTTACCAGCTGGCTGTTAGGTGTGCCGCCAACCTCCAGCTTTATTCTTGAAGCTATGTGATATGCACTTACGCCTGAGTGCTGTGCCGCAAGATAGATGGCGCGGGCATATGTATAGCTTGCATTTGCAGGCTTGCCGTTTGCCAGGAATGAACCGCTTAATACAGCTCTCACTCCGGCTTCTGTCTGGGTTGATGAGTATTTAAGTGATTCGAATGAGAAGATGTTCTCCTCATCGAAATATGTTCTTGGATCCATGTAATACATTACAAGCTCATCCGACGCAGCGTAGAAGGTTGAACCGTGAAAATGCTGCCATGTATCGGTGAGATAATCATAACCTACATTGGTGGAACGCCAGTTGTAATGTGGGTTTGATGAAGTGTCGTAGAACACACTTACAACATTAGATGGAGTGTTGACCTCATGGGATACGGCGTCGTCCCAGTCAACACCTGTCTGCACCGCCTGGAATATCCAGTTTGGGTGTTGTGCGTGGAGAGTACGGAGCTTTGGCTTATAAGTTTCCGGGAAGCCCTGCTCGTCCATGTATACTTCGAATTCCGCTGCTGAAAGTCCTGTGGCCTTGGCAACCTCTGCTGAATCATCCTTGTATGTGGCAATGCCCTCATCAATGGTATCAACAGGCTTAGCTTCTTCGGTGCTTTCTTCGGTTGTAGCTTCAGATGTTTCCTCTGATGTTTCCTCGGATGAATCATACTGTGTATCTTCGGTGGTTATCTCAGTGGTTTCTTCAGTGGTTATATCCTCAGAAGTAACTTCTGTGGATTCCTCGGAGACGTCCTCACTGATCTCTTCGGTGGTGTCTGCGTAATTTTCCTCGGCGGAGGCAGTGTTGGTGTTAAGAGTAACACCTGCAAATAAAGACGCAATCAAACTTCCGGCAACTAACATTCCGGTTATTCTCCTGCCCGCTTTATTGTAAAGCCTTCTCATAATAAACATCCTTTCTTTAATTAGGTTTTGTCATGGGTATTTTAACACAATTGTAATAGATTTGACAAACATTTTTTCTGAATTGTCTAAATATTTCTAAAATGTACAAAAAATTATGTGAATTCTGTCGATTTAAATAATTTATAATGACATTTTGTGGGATAAATGATGTGATATGGGATGAATATATGTGGCAGTGGGCAAATGTAAAAAGGAATTGATAAGAAAAGACCGGCTGTTCTAGCCGATCTTTAACTTGAATTTCTGTATGTCTTTTTCTGTTTCTACCTTTTCAATGTGTGCCCCAAGTGCCTGGAGCTTCTCCTCGAATTTCTCGTATCCTCTCTGGATATACTTGATATCGGAGATTGTTGAGTAATCGTCTGCAACAAGTGCTGCAATAACAAGTGCGGCACCGGCTCTCAGATCGGGAGCAGCAATAGCAGCACCTGCAAATGTTTCAACGCCGTCTATTATTGCTGTATTACCCTCAACACGTATCTTGGCTCCCATACGGGAAAGCTCAGCAACGTATTTGAATCTGTTCTCGAAGATGCTTTCCGTAACAATACTTGTTCCCTTTGAGAGAGCAAGTGTAACAGAGATCTGTGGCTGCATATCCGTTGGGAATCCAGGATATGGAAGAGTTTTAACATTTGTTGACTTAAGACGCTTGTCACACATAACTCTTACTGAATCGTCATATTCGATAACCCTTGCGCCGATCTCGAGGAGCTTTGATGTGATAGCCTCAAGATGTTTTGGGATGACGTTCTTAATAAGGATATTACCCTTGGTGGCTGCGGCAGCCATCATAAATGTTCCTGCCTCGATCTGGTCAGGAATGATGGAGTAGGTTGTTCCGTGAAGCTCTCTTACACCACGGATCCTGATAACGTCTGTACCTGCACCCTTTATATTCGCACCCATGGAATTTAAGAAGTTGGCAACATCAACGATGTGTGGCTCCTTAGCTGCATTCTCAATAGTGGTCTTGCCCTCTGCCAGGACAGCGGCCATCATAACATTGATGGTGGCACCTACTGAGGTTACATCCATGTATATGTGATTTCCGATAAGTTCATCTGCGTGGGTGGATATCATTCCGTTTAAGATATCTACCTTTGCTCCAAGTGCCTCAAATCCCTTTATATGTAGGTCAATGGGTCTTGCACCTATATCACAGCCACCCGGTAAGGCTACCTGTGAATGCTTGTATTTGCCTAATAATGCACCAAGCAGATAATATGACGCGCGGATCTTACGGATAAATTCATCATCCACGCATAAATCTGAGTTTGGCCTTATGGTGCCGCCGCAGATTATTACCGTATGCTCATCCTCATATCTGACTCTGGCTCCGATACCCTCTATAGCCTGAAGAAGAACTCTGGTGTCTCTGACATTCGGCACATTTTCTATTTTTACTTCCTGGTCGGTCATTACAGCGGCAGCAAGGATACCCAATGCGGCATTCTTGGCACCGGCAATAACTACCTCTCCCTCAAGAGGTATACCGCCCTTGATTACATACTGCTCCATATCGCACCTCAAATATATTTGTTGTCTATAACCAGACCGCAACTTAATAGATTATAGCATAAATACCATAAAAGTAAATATTTTTTTAACAGGCTTGTAATAATCTCGGCAGTTTCTTAAATGTTTCACAAATATTTTTTGCTATTTTTTTATAATATTTTTGGTTGCATTTTACTTGGAAGCATCACAGTAAATACATCTGTAAATTCTCTTCTCGCGGTCTGTGAGCTTGAAAATGTGTGTGATGCCCTGTTCTGTTGATGTAATACATCTTGGATTGGTACATTTCTTGATCCCTACAAGCTTCTCGGGAAGCTCGATCTTCTTTTTCTCAACAAGCTTTCCGTCCTTGATGATATTTACAGAGACATCAGGGTCAATGTAGCCCAGAACATCCAGGTTGATGTTGATATCCTGATCGATCTTTACAATGTCCTTTCTGCCCATCTTCTGGCTCTTTACGTTCTTTATGATAGCCACTGAGCAGTTCAGCTTATCAAGATGAAGATCCTGATATATCTGAAGTGACTTGCCTGCTTTGATGTGGTCTAATACAATGCCGTTCTGTATGCTGTCTATGTTCATAATGTTTCCTCCTAAATTCGAACATCAGCTCATTAAATATTTGTCTTTGATAATAGGCTGACGATACATGTCAAGTTTTCATATAAAACCTGCTTTAACGGTCTTCCTCCGGTACAAGCCCAAGCAGAGTCATGATCAGTGCCATTCTTACGTATTTGCCATTTAATGCCTGACGGAAATAACATGCTCTTGGGTCGTCATCTACTTCTACGGCAATCTCGTTTACTCGTGGAAGCGGATGGAGTATGGACATGTCCGGACGGGCAAGGGCAAGCTTGGAGTTGTCAAGGATGTAGGTATCCTTCAGACGTATATAGTCGGCCTCGTTGAAAAATCTTTCCTTCTGGACTCTTGTCATGTAGAGTACGTCAAGTTCGCCTATGACTTCATCCATGGTATAAACTTCCTTATATGGTATATTATTCCTGTCGAGGACTTCTGTTCGTATATAATCAGGAATTTTTAACTCATCCGGTGATATAAGTATGAATTTTATGCCTTCGTATCTTGACATTGCCTTTATAAGGGAATGTACAGTACGTCCAAACATAAGATCACCGCATAAGCCTATGGTGAGATTATCAAGACGTCCTTTTTCTCTCTTGATCGTAAGAAGATCTGCGAGAGTCTGGGTAGGATGGCTGTGTCCGCCGTCTCCCGCATTGATGATCGGCACATCAGATTTCATTGAGGCAAGCATTGGTGCACCTTCCTTTGGATGTCTCATGGCGATGATATCTGCGTAGCAGCTTACTATCTTTACTGTATCGCTAACGCTCTCGCCCTTGGTGGCTGATGATGAAGCGGCAGAAGAAAAACCAAGTATACTGCCACCCAGCTCCAACATTGCTGCTTCAAAGCTGAGTCTTGTCCGGGTACTTGGTTCAAAGAATAATGTGGCAAGCTTCTTCCTCTTGCATACCTCACTATATTTGTCAGGATCATCGATTATCTTCTGAGCAAGGGTAAGAATACCATCGATTTCCGCTACGCTCAGGTCCTGTGGATCAATCAAATTTTTTGTCATAATTTCCTCACCTTCCGGTATGGTTTTATCACACCTGTTTAATGCAATTTTGCTTCTGTAATTATATTATTTTCATATGGCAAATTCAATAGGCAATGTCCCTATAATTACAATAAAAAAGCGTTTACAATAGAAAGTTATAGAGTTATAATTATCCTTTAATTGTTTGTGTAGAAAAGACAAAAACATATAATAAAAGAATGAGAAAAGAGGAATACGATTATGAAAAACATGCTTAATTTCAAGAATTTTACAGCAGAAGAGCTTATGGATATTCTCAATCTTGCCCTTGACATGAAGAAGAATCCTGAGAAGTACAGTGAGTCCTTAAAGGGAAAGAAGCTGTACACACTTTTTGAGAAGACTTCAACCAGAACATTCCTTTCATTTACAACAGGTATCACAGAGCTCGGCGGCACATATTACAACCAGCTTTGGAAGGATTCGAATTTTGTTTTGGGTGAGCCTGTATCAGAGATTAAGTATGTATGCAGAAATGTAGATATAATCATGGCACGTCTTGTGAAGAATGAGACAGTTGAGTTATTTGGAGATAATGTTACAGTTCCATTTATCAATGGCTGTGATAATTCATATCACCCATGCCAGATCCTTGCAGACGCTCTTACTATCCTTGAGAAGTTCGGCACTCTCGATGTGAATCTCATGTATATCGGTGCAAAGAACAACGTATTCAATTCACATGTTGAGTTCTTCTCAAAGATGAAGCAGGGTAAGTTATATGGTCTTACACCACTTGTAAATGACACTGCCTGCGACGAGAAGTTCTACGAGGACGCCAAGGCTACCGGATACTATGTGGAGCTTGATCCTGCCATGACTATGGAAGCTGCCAAGGAATATGCAGATAAGATGGATATCCTCTATACAGATACATGGGTTGACATGGAGTTCTTCAATAATCCTGCTTACAAGGAGAAGAAGGAAGCAACTATGGCGAAGATGATGCCATACCAGATCAACAGCGAATTCACAAAGGATTCAAAGGCTATCGTATTCCATGATATGCCAATGCATGTTGGCTTCGAGATCTCTCAGGATGTTATCGACAAGAACCTTGAGCACATCCTTGATCAGGCCGAGAACAGAAGACATGTTGAGAAGGCTGTAATGTACACACTTCTTATGAAATAGATATATTATAAGCAATTAAATTAGGTACTTAAATTCTGGAGCACTTAACATTAAAAAGAGGGGCTGCCTTTCGGGCAGCCCCTCTTTTGGCGTTTATGTAATATGTCTATGACAACATTGACAACATTTCATTGCCGTCTATTAAAGTGAAAAAACTGTCAAAAGGTATACCTTTTGACAGTAAATGTACATGAAATACATCAGTACAATACGATTTTCAATGAGAGGAGAGACGTTATGGAAAAGGTAGTATGTGAATCATGTGGAAGGGAGATCCCCGAAAAGGCTAAGATATGTCCCTATTGTCATCAAAAAAATGTTGCCAGAACAGGAGGTGCGAAATCAGTATTAAAAAAGATATGGGATGCAGTTGTAATGTTAGTGGGACTTGCGATCATAATTTATGGGGTGAGCCATTATATAAAGGTCAGTCGTACAAATGAAGGTAAAGGTGCAGATGACCCGGTGGTTATTGCAAAGACATACATGATAGCACTGGACGAAAGAGATGCGGGTTTAGTATCTAATTATCTTGATGACAGGGCAGGTAACAGTAAAATAATTGATGGATTAAACCAGGGAATCCAAGAGTTTGAAGATAATGATGTAAAGCCTTTAAATCTTTCCGGAATGAAATATGAAGTGTCGGAAGAATATGAGAAAAACGGATACACCAATATAACTGTGATTGTTGATTTTGCTGAAACGGGTTTGTTTGGTGGTAATACGATATTTGGAAAAGGCGGGTACTATACACTGTTTATGCATAAAGCAAAAACACCAGATGGATACAAATGGTTCTTGGGAGGAGTAGAAAATGAATAACGAAAAAAAATTATGCAGAAAATGCAAAATGGAAATTGATAAGAATGCGAAGAGATGCCCATACTGCAATACTAAACCACATTCTAAGGTGGCTATTATCATTTTGATAATACTTATATTTTTCACAGTGATATATCCGATTTATGAATGGTGGTACTACAAGTACTATGTTGTAGAGAAACTTAGAAGAGATTATTCCATGAATATTCCAAGTATAGTCTACCAGATTGACGAAGCAGTGTAGATAGTTTGGTATTTAGATCTAGATCAAAGGGGAGGATAAATAAAATGACAAAAAGAAGTATTGCTGTAACACTGGCACTGTCTCTTGGAATGAGTCTTTTGACACCGGCTGTTCCGGCAAGTGCCCAGACAGACCATAGGACAGGTGTTACAGAGACCACAACAGAGATTAACACACCTGATAACGAAGAAAATGTGGACACCGGGGAAAACGTCGGTAACGGAGAAAATGTAGACACAGAAGAAGCGGTCAGTACCGAAGAAACTGCCGATACTGAAGAATCCACAGAGGTTAAACAGGAAACAGGTACCGAGGAAAGCGGATACACAGTCCAGCCGGAGGAAGAAGCAGGTACAGAAGAAAGCACAGATACTGCAGATAACGATACTGACATTCAGGCAGTAAAAAAGGTGGCATTAAATTCTACCAATTTCCCTGACGACAATTTCAGATCATATCTTTACTATAATTTTGATTCAGACCGTGACAACTATATTGATGCCAATGAAGTTGAGGAGCTTAGGATATACGACCAGGAAATCTCAACCCTTAAGGGAATTGAATTTTTTTCAAATCTGGAGATGTTGGCCTGCGGAAGAAATAACATCAAGAGTGTGGATCTAAGTAGAAACACCAATTTAAAACAGCTTTACATATTCGATAATCAGTTGACTTCACTTGATGTGAGTAAAAACACTAAGCTGTGGCTCATTAATTGCAAAAACAATCAGCTCACAAAGCTTGATGTAAGCAGGAACACCCAGCTTATGACATTGTATTGTGATGGAAATAAACTGACAAGTCTTAATGCCAGCAAGAATTCAAAGCTGGAGCATTTGTACTGCAGCTACAATTATCTTACATCTTTAGATGTCAGCAACAACAAACTTTCGAGCCTTAATTGCTCCTACAATTATCTGCAGAATGAGGATTTCTCATATGTTGATACAGCAGATATGAGTGAATTCACTATATCTCCTCAGCGGGAAGCTGTGGAGTTAAATGAAGAGAACTTCCCTGATGAGATATTCAGGAAATATCTTACAGATACATTTGACAAGGACAAGGACGGAAAGATAAGCAGCGTGGACGTAACAACCATAGATGTACATTTAAAGAACATCACATCCCTTAAGGGAATTGAATTGTTCCCTGATCTGAAAGAGCTTCGCTGTGGCAGCAATGAGATCGAAGAGCTGGATGTAAGTAAAAACCTTAAGTTAGAGGTGCTTATGTGTGGTGCCAATTATCTGGAGTCGCTTAACCTCAGAAACAATAAAAAATTGTGGTGTGTTGACTGCTGCTATAACTATCTGGGAAAGGAAAACTTCTCATATCTTGATATAGCAAGCTTCACCAATGATCATCAGAAGATGCCTCGTGGAAAGGTTCAGTTCACAGAGAAGAATTTCCCTGATGAAACCTTCAGGAATTATCTTACAGATACATTTGACAAGGATAAGGACGGACAGGCAGCCATAGCAAAGATTGAATATGTATATGTGAACGACATGGGAATAACTTCCCTCAAGGGCGTTGAACTTTTATGGGACCTGCATGGACTTTATTGTGACGGAAATGATCTCCAGGATCTGAATATAAGTAAGAATACCAATCTGGAGTGCCTTGAGTGCAACAATAACAAGCTTACAAGTCTTAACCTGGCAAATAACAAGAAGCTTATCACCTTAAGATGCAGCGACAATGAGCTCGCCGGTCTTGACCTGAGTAACAATACGTTACTGCAGACCCTGGATTGTATGCATAACAATCTCACAAGTCTTAGCCTGGCAAATAACAAAGACCTTACAGATCTTAGCTGCAACGATTGCGGACTTACAAGCCTTGACGTAAGGGCAAATACAAAATTAAAGAGTCTCTATTGCGGTGAGAATGAATTCACAAAGATCGATATAAGCAAGAACACTTTGCTTGAGGAACTGGATGTAAATAACAACAGCCTGACAAGCCTCAATCTAAGTAAGAATGTGAAACTGAAGACAGTCCACTGTTATGGAAATCAGCTCCAGACTCTTGATGTAACAAAGGCGGTTAAGCTACAGAACCTTTTCTGTGGATACAACAAGATAACAAGTCTTGATCTGCGAAAGAATACGGAGCTTGTGGAGCTTGGCTGTTCTATTAACAGGCTTGAGAGCCTTAACCTCAGATATAATAAGAAGCTTAAGAAACTGGATTGCAGCCATAACTATCTGATACATGAGGACTTCTCATACCTTGATCCTGACAGCATGACAGAGTACAACACGGAGGGACAGCAGGAGGCAGGAGAATTTGTTATAGGTGATGATGGTACCTGGTATTTCTACAGATATCACGAGCCGGCTTCAACTGCCAACACACTGTATAAGTATGAAGGAGAATGGTACTACATCAAGGATGGCAAGGTTGATTTCTCCGCAACAACATTATTTAAGTACAGTAATTCCTGGTACTACATACATAACGGCAAGGTTGACTTTAAGGCGAGAACCCTGTGCAAATATAATGGCATATATTACTTCGTGCAAAACGGAAAAATGGATAAATCAGAGACCTTATGTAAGTACGGCAACAGCTGGTACTACGTGAAGGATGGCAAGATAAACAAATCCAGAACCCTGTGCAAATACAACAACACATATTACTTTGTACAGAACGGCAAGATGGACACAACATCCATAACCCTCTGCAAGTATGGCAGCAGTTGGTACTACATAAAGAACGGAAGAATAGATAAGTCAAGAACGCTCTGCAAATATAATGGAAAATGGTACTACGTCAATAATGGCAGAGTAGATTTTAAATACACAGGAAATGTAACCTACAACGGTTCTGTATATTACGTGAAAAATGGAGTTATGCAGAAGAAGGTTAGATAAATATTTTTTATGGGTAGAAGGAGGAGACACAAATGAAAAAGAGAAATGTTGCAGTTGCTTTATCAGTAGCATTGGCACTTACAGGTGCTGCACCGGCTGTATCGGTAAAGGCTGAGGAGCAGCAGGAAGGTATAGCCGTGGTGGCTGAGGATACCACAGAAGCAGCTACTGAAGCGGAAGTGGCTACTGAGGAAGAGGCTGCCGAGACAGAAGTGACTACAGAGGATGATACATCTACAGAGGCAATTCCGGGGGCTACAGCGGTTGCTGAATATGCTGCTGATGGCGATGAAACTGATGTACAGGAAGAGAACATGGTGGAGATAAATGAAACCAATTTCCCTGATGAAGTGTTCAGAAATTATCTGACCACCACATTTGATACAGACGGAGACGGCATGATCGATGTTACCCAGGTAAAAAGGATTGATACATCCGTGTATTATCCATACACAGATCCAAAGGTTGCTTCATTTAAGGGAATAGAGTTGTTCACTGAACTGACAGCACTTATGTGTTCCAACAATGACGTTACAAGTATAGATTTAAGCAAGAATACAAAATTAATGACTTTAATGGTCACCGGAAATAAACTTACAGACCTTGATGTAAGCGCGAATACCGGTCTGTTCTCGTTATATTGTGGAGACAACGAGATTTCAAGTCTTGACGTCAGTGGCTTAACCAGGCTGATAAATCTTGAGTGCCAGGGAAATAATTTAAAGTCGCTGAAACTGAAGAACAATACAGCCCTTAAGGCCTTAGATTGTTCATACAACTTCCTTGCAGACGAGGATTTCTCATATCTTGACTCTTCTGCCATGCGTAAGTTCGTTACTTCACCACAGAAGATACAGGTGGCATTAGATGAAACAAACATTCCTGACGCCAATTTCAGAAAATATCTTTCAGATAATTTTGATGCTGATAAGGATGGTTTCATATTAAACAACGATGTGGAAGAGCTTTATGTTGAGGGTTATGATATCAGATCCTTAAAGGGTATTGAATTCTTCACGGAACTCACAACTCTTTCATGTGCCAATAATCTCCTTACAGAATTGGATGTGAGCAAAAATACAAAGCTGATGAATCTTTATTGCAACAATAACATGCTCACAGAACTGGATCTCAAAAATAATAAAGAACTGTCAATGCTTAACTGCTGCAATAACTATCTGAAGGATGTGGATTTCTCATATCTCGAGCTTGAATTGGAGTACTGCACACTGACACCACAGTATAGTGCCGAGTCCCTGATCACATTAAACCAGGAGAACTTCCCGGATGAGACATTCAGAAAGTATCTGGCAGATAGCTTCGACACCAATAATACAGGAAAGATTATGGTAGATGATGTCACGAGATTAAGTGTGGATAATCTTGGCATAAAGTCACTTAAGGGTGTTGAACTGCTCACAAATGTAACATATCTCTCATGTGATGGAAATGGACTTACAGATCTTGATGTGAGCAAGAACACAGCACTTACGATTTTAAGCTGTGCCGACAATAAGTTAGAGAAGCTTGACCTGGCAAATAACACAAAGCTCCAGCGACTGTATTGCTACAGCAATTCCTTAAGCCAGCTTGATGTCACAGGTCTTACTGATCTTGTGGCTCTTAGCTGTGCATTTAACAAGCTTACAGCTCTCGATGTCAGCAAGAATGTCAAGCTTACAGAGCTTATATGTTTTAACAATAAGATAGCAACTCTCGATGTGGGCAGCAATACTGAGCTTTCACACCTTAACTGCAACAGCAACAGACTCGAGAAGCTTGATCTCAGTGCAAATAAAAAGCTTAATAACCTTGACTGCTCCGATAATTACATGGTAGATGAGGATTTCTCTTACCTTGATAAGGACAACATGGAGGAATGTGATACAGAGAACCAGCACAATGTGGAAGATATCCTTATAGATGATGATGGCACCTGGTATTACACAAAGTACGGGGAAGCAGACGAGACAGCTAACAAGCTTTTTAAATATGAGAATAACTGGTATCTGATAAAGGATGGCAAGGTGGACTTCACAGCCAACACATTGTATAAGTACGGCAACACCTGGTATTACATCAAAGACGGTAAGATAGATTTCTCAGCAACCACCCTCGTGAAGTATAACGGCGGCTGGTATTACATCAAGAACGGAAGATTTTATTCTACAGCAACTACTCTTGTGAAGTATAACGGCACCTGGTACTACGTGAACAACGGCAGACTTGATAAGAAGTCAGTAACCCTCTGCAAATACGGCAGCAGCTGGTACTACATCAAGGACGGCAAGATCAACAAGAGCACAACCCTCTGCAAATACGGTACAAAGTGGTACTTCGTGAAGAACGGCAAGATGGATAGGACATACACCGGCTATGTTAATTACAATGGTTCAAAGTACTATGTAGTTAAGGGCGTAATGCAGAAGAAGGTAAAATAAAACAAGATAATACCTTAGTGGACTGAAACAACAAGAGGAGACTTAATAAGGGGAGCATATGTATTGCCATGTGCTCCCCCTTTTATCTGCTTATTATTTATTCCCTTTGATTTCATCAATGTATTCCTGAGCCTCATCCTGGGTCAGTTCACATTCATCGGCTATCTGGGCAAGAGATTTTCCCTTTTGAAGCTTTTTTGATATAAGTGATAGCAAGGTTTTTTTGGTGCCTTGTTCCACGCCTTCTTTCATGCCTTGTTTCATGCCTTCTTTAATTCCTTGCTCAACACCCTGTTGTATAAGTCGGTCGCTTAATGCTACATAATCTTCGTCACCCATCTCAGTCACCTTCTCTCTGATAAGATCATCACTGTTTAACAAATTGTCTTCTATATTGTGTAATGATGTAATTAGCAGTTCAACTTCGTTTGCATTAAGTATACCATTCTTATGAAGATTATCCAATTCCTTTTTTGCTTCAAGCCGGAAGCTGTACAGGCTTTCCGCAAGCTTTAACTTGGTCTTCTCTGTATAGTGTCTGGCTCTTAACATCCGGCTGTATAATTGCACTTGCTGGAAAGGTATCAGCAAATACATTTTCTTTCTTGAAAGCTCAGATACAGTTTCGCTGGCGGATATACATGGGAGTTCATAGGTGACAATTTTACCATTTGGAAGGTGAAGCTTGACAGTTATCTTATCCTTTTTGTTTGCTCCTGCCAGAAATACAACGGCCTGCAAAGGCATAACAATCTCAATTTCATATCTGCCATCGGAGACTTTGGTGATATCTCCATTTTGTCGCAGACCACGGATAGTTTCTTTCATGCCATACTCTACCATTCGGATGGCCATATTTCCTTCGAGTAGTTGGTACTCAATATGGTATCGGCACGCTTCAATTTCAAGAAGCATATCCATATAGGTCGTATTTTTATTAGACTCAATGTTTTGCTCCTTGTCAAGGAATATTATTTCTGCGTTCTCTGCATGATGTTTGGAAAAGACAGAATTGATCATCAGTATTAGCAGTCTTGGGCAGGACTCACATACCCTTTTTATTTCTTTATCGTAGAAAGCCAAATTTTACTCCTTTAATAGATTTTAGATTGCAATTCATTATGATAATTATCGTATTTCCACATTATATTATCATTTATAAAATGTCAAAGATTTAGATGATTTAATTATAAAAGTCATGACTATCTTTTTTATTGAGAAAATAGTTATTTTGTTAAAGTGGGGGAGAAATGGCGTTTTTGAACCAGTTTATAGTCTTTTTAATTGGAAAATAATAGATTTTAATATGCAAATCCCTATTTTTTATAATGACTTTTTGCCTTGCAAATTTATGTATATACAATTTGTATAATGCAGGATAATGAAAAATGTCGTATTTAAAGGCAGGAAGCTTCTTCGCCCTAAAGGTGATTATACGAATTGTATAAAAAGATCCCGAATACACAACTGCCCTAAAGAATGACCCACAAAAGGAATTGGACAATCCCCATAAGAATGATATACTTAATGCAAAGGAAGTTGAACAGTTGGTTACATCATTGCACAACATAGAAGATAATTTGTTAAACAGTGATGATCTTATCAGAGAGAAGGTGACTGAGATGGGTGACGAAGATTATGTAGCATTAAGCGACAGGCTTATACAGCAGGGTGTGGATAATACACTTATAATGCTAGTGACAAAGAAAATTCAAAAAGGTAAGACTGTATCTCAGATTGCAGATGAGTGTGAGATAACAGAGGCTGAGGTGGAAAGATACATGAAGCAGATAAACAATGCTAGTATTAATTAAAATATCTTGCCTTGTAATAAAATATAATAAACAAAATGTAGATGGCATATATAATTTGCAGATTTCATGTGAGGTGATTATCTGCAACTTATATATGCTTTTTTATTCATCCATGGTATACTATGCTTGGTTAGAGCAGGCTAACCTTATGGGCATATATGATCTTGATAACATTCCATTAATGGAAGCCATCTGTAGATCGTATATGCCCTTTTCTGATTAATGTCTTTGTCCCTTTCTTCTCCTGAATACAAATGCAAATGTCAGACCGGCTATCAATACTGCAACGCAGATTGAAAGGGTGATATATGTACTTGCAGGTACAGAAGAGTCGGATGTTGAACCGGGATTCATACCCGGCTGGTTGCCCTTTGCCCGGATGGCAACATTTTTGTAAACATTGAAGAATTATTTAAAGTACTTGAGCCTATTATACAGTTGCCTGTGAAATAGGCAAATATTTTAATAATTATTTGACCGCAGCTTATGGCAGAAGCTTTTGGATCTGTTCTGATCGTACCACGGTCCCGATGTTTTATAAAAATTTAATTTAATGCAAGTTTACATTATGACATTATCGTATTAAACTCGTAGGTGAGCCGGGCAAGGCTACATGAGGTAATAACAGGAGAGAAACAACATGACAATACTTTGGACTATATTAATAACATTTTTTGCAGGTATGGGAGCAGGTCTTGGAACCGGTTTTGCCGGCATGAGTGCGGCAGCAGTCATCAGTCCCATACTTATAACATTTCTTGGAATAGACCCGTATATAGCAGTTGGAATAGCACTTTCATCGGATGTGCTTGCCAGTGCCGTATCGGCTTATACATATGGTAAGAATAAGAACCTTGATGTGAAGAACGGGCTTATCATGATGGTGAGTGTACTTGTATTTACTGTGGTGGGAAGCTATGTGTCAAGTCTTATACCATCAACCACAATGGGGAACTTTTCGGTATTTATGACATTGCTGCTTGGAATAAAATTCATCATTAAACCTGTAATGACCACAAAGGAAGCTATGAATGAAGTCCCGGCAGGAAAGAGGGTGGTACAGTCGATCATCTGTGGTATCCTGATCGGATTTATCTGCGGTTTTGTGGGTGCCGGCGGCGGAATGATGATGCTTCTTATTCTTACATCAGTTCTTGGTTATGAATTAAAGACCGCAGTAGGAACCAGTGTATTTATAATGACATTCACAGCATTTACCGGAGCTGTGTCTCATTTTGCCATAGGTGGTCTTCCGGACGTAACCACCTGGGTGCTCTGCATTGTGTTTACACTTATCTGGGCAAGGATCGCAGCAGTATTTGCAAATAAAGCAACGCCAAAGGTTTTAAACCAGGTAACAGGAATAATACTCGTCTTATTGGGTGCAGTGGTAATGCTGTTCTCATGGCTTTCTTAATTTGATAATTCCCCACATAATTATTTGCCATAACTCCTTATAGAGTGTATACTGATACTGGATTTTAGGGCTTCCAGGAACTCTTGTTATGAGAGCTTCCGGGGGCAGGTAAGGAGCACAAAAGAAGCATGGCGCAGAAATACGTGATGATAAATGACATAATAAAGGAACACAATGCCAGGATGTACAATCTGAGAAAGTATTATCCTTTTTTTGTGCTGTCTGAAACTACATTTGCCCAGTATAAAGAGGGACGATATGCAGGACTCGACATGGGATATATAACCATGGGAGTGCTGCGTTTTCTCATTCAGGAAAACAGTATGAATGAGAGGGAAGTTACCTATGATGAGTACGAAGAATTTATGGGGCAGCTCTTAGACAGGGATTTTGACGTGGAGATAAAGACCGAGGACAGAAAAGAGCTGATCGCATATATATTTGACAAGATAAGGAACGACGGAAAAGCATTTGAATTTAACTTCTATGACCCTTCTATCAAGAAGAGCAAGGTGGGGCGTGTGAAACTGGTGGACGGACATATAAGGGACGGACAGGTACGATACTTCATCACCGCAGAGGGCATAGAATTTTATCTGGATACCAAGGAGATAAAGGAAGAAAGCAAGATAAATGTGGAGCAGCTTCTTCTTGAGAAGATGATAACCGGCGAGAATTTCAAAGGTGGTATCGAGGTTGTCAAGAGGATAAATAACGAGGTGAACCGCCTGGTCCGTGAGAAGGACGAGATAGTGGATATGTTCAGTTATGATGTATTTAAGGCGGCGGAGCGATACGAGAAATATATGAAGACCGTAGGCAACTGGTTCATGGAGGAGCAGAAGATGTTCGCCAGAAATAAGGCACTGGTGGATAAGGCTGTGGCAAGAGCAGGCTACGACAAGGCATACGGCAGTGGAAATAAAACCTTTAAGGAGATCAGTGAACTGGAGCTTCTGCTTAAGAAGACTATCTTAAAGCACGGAAGCCTTATTAATTCCACAATGGAGCTGCAGGAGATATCGGACAACATAATCCACAGGGCGAAGCTTAAGAAGCTTAAGGCGTCATTTGACTTCCAGGCAAGACTTATGGATATCATAAGGGAGGACAGACCGGATAAGATGTTCACCGTGCTGTCACCGTTATTTGCACCGAAGAATGAGAAGTGGTTCTCATTTGCGTCCATAGACAATATCCTCACGCTGAAATCCGATGATAACGCAAGGATGGTCAAGGTGAAGCAGGAGGAGACAGACAGCAGCTTCAGGTATGAGGACGAGCTTCTTGATGACAGGATCAGCAGAAACTTCGGAAGGCTGTTCTTCGAGCTGGCAGATCAGCTCATCAAATGGGACAGACTAACCCTTAAGGAATTTAACGGAATACTGGAGATCAGATTTGGCAAGGAGATCTACGGGAACAAGGATTACTATTCCTTCCTTACCCATCTGGTGCAGAAGAAGCATTACGATATAGATGACATGCTTAAGAAGCAGGAGACCATGCTTGAGGGCGTGGTGGTGGAGGCTCTTACAGGCAAGACTCCCGGCATGGGAAGCGAGACTGACGGTGCGTATGCTCCGAAGCTGTCCATGGAGAGATTTAAAGGACTTGTGTTTGATATAGAGTGCGATCCGGCACAGGAGATTGCCATTGGCGAGGATATGTACGTTACGAATATGATATTTGTGAGAAAAGGTGACAGCAAACATGGAAAGTAAGAATTTGGATAAGGCTCTGCTTATATATTCCAAGCTTATATCGGGCGATGAGGTAAGCAAGAGAGACAGTGAAAATGGTCAGTTATATGAGGAATATTACAGCAATGCAGAAGTTTACGACATTGTTGGTTCTATATTTAAGAAGCTTAATCTGTGCCTTTACGAGTATAACGACAGCCTGTATGTAACCGCAGGCGAGGGTAACAGGGTATTCGGATATACAAATGATGACGTGAAGAGGATACTTGGCTTAAGGCTCAACAAGGAGCTGTACCTGTGCTACTTTATAATGTATATGATGCTCATATATTTCTACAGGGACTCTGAGAGCTATCAGTTCAGGGATTATATAAAGCCCGAGAAGGTCATAGAGGAGACAGACAGGTTTCTGTCAGGAATAACAGGAGAACTGGCGGTATTTGCCAGGGAGGACATTGAACAGGAGAGCTTCAAGGCAATAGGACTGCTGTGGGACAGTCTCCCAATAACCACAAGTGGAGGCGAAGGGGAGAAAGCCAAGGCTTCCAGGGCGTCAAAATCAGGTTATGTGAAACTTACATTCAATTTTATGGTGTCTCAGGGATTATTTGTGGAGAATGATGACAGATATTACCCTACAGACAGATTTAAAGCACTGTCAGAAAATTATTTTGAAGATTACAGAGGCAGACTGTACCAGCTTCTCGGAGGAAATGAAAATGCCTAGTATAAACAGGATAAGGGTAAATAACGTAAAATATAACTTTGGTACACAGCAGTATGATGATTTCACCATGCGTATGTACGGCAGGAATACTCTCTACGATCTGGCAAATGGCGGCGGCAAGAGTATCCTTATGCTGCTTTTGCTGCAAAATCTCATACCAAACTGTACCCTTGATGACAAGCAGCCTATAGAGAAGCTGTTCCGTGCAGGCTGTGGCAATACAGTCATACACTCACTTATTGAGTGGAAACTGGATGAGGCAGATATAGAAAACGGATACCGCTACATGACCACCGGATTCTGTGCCAGAAAGGCAAAGGACGAGGACGGCAGCAATAAGGACGGAGGCAGTGCCACAGAAAAGGATACTGCGGCTATTGAATATTTCAACTACTGTATATTCTACAGGGAATACAATAGAAATGATATCGTGAACCTTCCCCTGTCAAAGGACAATGAGAAGATCACTTTCAGCGGTCTTAAGAATTACCTTAAGGATCTGGCAAGAAAGGATCTGAGTCTGGATATCCATGTGTTTGAGCGAAAGGGAGAGTACCAGAGATTTATAAGTCAGTATGGACTCCATGAAAGCCACTGGGAGATCATCAGAGGTATAAATAAAACCGAAGGACATGTCCGTACATATTTCGAGACCAATTACAGGACCACCAGAAAGGTGGTGGAGGATCTCTTAATAGAAGAGATAATCGAGAAGGCTTTTCTTACCAAGACAGGCAGGAACGGTGAGGAAGACGACATGGCACAGACCCTTCTTGATATAAAGGAGAAGCTTAACCAGCTTGCAAGGAAGAAGAGGGACATTGCAAATTACGATCATCAGATAGAGCTTATAAATGTGCTTCAGGACAGGGTAAATTCCTGTATGGATCTCTATGATGAGTACGACAGCATAACAAAAAGCCTGGCAGATATATATGTGACAGGAAAAGAATTTACCAGTCAGGACTCGGATCATGCAGAGGAACTATTGGCGAAGAAGCAGGACAGCTATGAGAAGAAGGAGGCACAGAAGCTCCGCCTTGATAACCTTAAGGTTACAAAGCAATACCTTGAGGCGGACCAGTTGAAGCAGTATCTTGAGAGACTTGAGGCAGAGATTTCTGTAAATGAAGAGAAGCTTAAGGAAGCGAGACATTTCATCGCCCTTAAGGAAAGCATAAATGAGTATGTGGGCTATGTTAAGGACAGAAGCCTCTTAAAGGAGAATGAAAAGCTCCTTGAAAATATCATGAACAGCTCAGATGTGGATATCCACAAAATGAAGCAGTACGCATGGAACAAGAAGCAGAACAATGATTTCCGGCTGGCAGAGTTAAACAGCCTTAAGGTGGACAATGAGAGAACTCTCGTCATAAAGAAGGAAGAGCAGGCTGAGGCTGAGAAGCTCTTAAGAGAGGGACAGATCGCCAAGGCGGTTGCCGACAGCAATATCATTGATGTAAAGCAGCGTATAGAAGGACTTAACGATAAGATAAATGAATTGACTGCCTCTGTGGATGTGGTGGTTGTAGGTGATGCTTCTGCCATGTATGAGGCAAGCGAGAAGAAGCGTAAGAATACAGAAGAGAAACTCACTGCATTACAGATAGACAGCAATTCCTTACGGGAAGAGATGTACGAGGACAAGTACAACCTTTCCGTTAAGAACGGCGAGCTTCCTGCACTTGAGAAGAAATATGAATCTGCAAATGAAAAGGCTGCCCTTTACGGACAGGTTCAGCAGAAATTCAAGAATATCATAGGTATCTACGGAGCTTCTGAGCCGTCTCTTATAGAGGACATCATATCCGCAAGGATAAAGGGTGCCTATGAAGAGATAGTTAAGAAGAGGACTGAGGTGGAGGAGCTTAAGAGACAGGAGAAGCTTCTTGGGACAGGACAGATATTCGGCCCTATGAAGGGAGCCGAGGCGGTCATCAACTATATTGAGACAAGACATGGCACCATGGCAGTATTCGGGGCAAATTATCTGGCTGCCCTTGATCCTGACAGACGAAAAAGCCTTCTTAATACCAATCCGGCATTGCCATACGGAGTGATCGTGAAGGATTTTGCCGCCATTAAGGATGATATCAACCTTCCTGATATAGATACAGGAAGCCAGTATGTCATGATCTACGATATGAATAGTCTGGCAGAGCCTGCACTTTACCTGGGAAATAATGCAGTAGCAGTAACCCGCAGTGCAGAATATTTCGCCGACGAGGAAGTATTGAACAAGCTTAAGAAGGATGCGCATGAAGCACTTGCCTCAGCAGAGGATGAGCTTTCTATTATAAATGACAGCTTAAGCACATATGACGAGGATCTTACATTTGTAAGAAGTATCGTAAATAATGATCTGGTGACTGCAGATGAGGAGTTAAAGGCAGCAGAGAAAGAGCTTGCAGACGCAAAGGATGAGATAAAGGGACTTTATGACGCCATAACAGAGCTTACCATCCGCATAGACCGTAGCAATAAGGAAATGGATAGTCTGACTTCGGAGCTTGCGGAGCTTACAACATCAACAGATATCTTAAAACAGATATTTGACCTTTCAGAGGAGCTCAAGAAGGAAATTGTAAGACTTAACGAGCTTAATGTGTATGAGAGCACACTGTCCGTAAAGATTGAGGAGTTAAAGGGAAATGAGCTTAAGGCTGCCATGACTGTAGGTGATCTCCAGGCAAGGGCTGAGAAGTACACTAAGGATATCGGTGAGATAAATGAGAAATGGGAGCAGTACTACGCTGCCTACTATGACGATATGCCGGGGGTAAGCTACGACAGGATAATCTTAAGTGATGAAGAGATAGACGCCGAATTTATGGCTATGTATAAGGCACACTCCTACAGCAAGCCTGATATAGAGGATAAGAAGAAGCTGATAAATGCCCTTAAGAGCTCCATGGAGAGAACCATGAGGACCATAGAAAAGAGGGGTATAACAGAGGAGGAGATCCTTTCCTCAGGCGACATAGTTGTAACTGATGAAGAGACCCTTGAAACCATAAATAAAGAGATAGCCAGACTTACCCATATATCTTCGGAGCTTACTAGAAAGCATAACGAGACCTCAAAGGAGATCAATAAGCTTGAGGGAAGTACCAATTATGCCCTTGAGAATATCATCAGAGAGTATGGTGCCGGCAGTTATGTGAAGGAGGACATAACCCTCACGGAGGCAAAGACTGCCATTGAAAATGGTGATCAGACTCTTGGGGAGCTTGAACGTCAGTACAAAGAATGTGTCAGGGAATACGAAAGCTATGTTAAGGAACAGGGCTATATGACAGACCTCTTCAAGGATGTTAAGCGTATTGTTGATACAAATGATATTGATGTGGCAGCAGGTAAGATACTCTATGACGACAAGGAGAAGCTCAGGGATGCATTTGAGGGCAGCCTGTTTAAATTCGACAGGAGCCGGAAGAACCTTGACCGTGCAAAGAATGATCTGATGAGGTATAAGGGGCAGACGGCGGAAGCCTTAAGTGCCATGGGTGTATTTGAAATGGCTGCAACTATAAGAAATGATGTGAACATACCTGACAACTATTATGATGCCAGGGCACTTCTTGACAATCTTTCCCAGATAATAGAGTTTATAAGGCTTGAAAAGGGAAGAGTGGCAAAGGGTATAGAGGACATGGAGACCATAAAGGAGAACTTTGAAAATCAGTGTATCCAGCGTTGTATGGATGTTAAGACTGAGCTTGAGAAGCTTCCTAAACTTTCAAAGATCAACATGGGAAATGAGGTCATTAAGATGGTTGATCTGTCCATACCTTATGTTAAGGATGAATTTGTGAAGCAGAGGATGTCAGAGTACATAGATAATCTTGTTAAGAGTGCGGATACCTATGAGGATGAGCGTAAGCGAGTTAAGTTCATCAAAGAAAGTCTTGGTCTTAAGAGATTGTTCGGAGTGATGGTCACAGATATGAACGCCATTAAGCTTAAGCTCTACAAGAGAGAGCGAATAAAAGAGCAGAGCCGGTATCTGAGATATGAGGAGGCTGTAGGAAGTACAGGTCAGTCCCAGGGTATCTACATCCAGTTCCTTGTGGCAATAATCAACTATATTGCCGGAATGTATTCATTCCGGGCAGAGGATACAGTGACCACCAAGACAATATTCATAGATAATCCATTTGGTGCGGCAAAGGATATCTATATCTGGGAGCCTATATTTGCAATGTTATCTGCAAATCACGTCCAGCTTATAGTTCCTGCCAGAGGTGCGACTCCAGCCATAACAGGAAGATTTGACGTTAATTACGTCCTTGGACAGCAGATGGTGGGCGGTAAGCAGCAGACTGTGGTTATTGATTACAACAGCAAGACTGATGGCGAAGACCTGGAGTACCATGAGCTCAGCTACGAGCAGGCAACATTTGATTTCATTTAAAAAAGTGAAAGGAAATAACATGAAATTTGAGATAGACAAGGTAGTGACAGCAGAGACAGACACAGAAAGGTGCAGTGATCTTCACGGTGTACCTGTGGAGGATATGGAGGCATTGCTTCATGATCGGATAGTAAGTGAATATCGGGGTGAAGCGTGGAAGGATATGAGACACCAGTGGGGCGCAAATGATGCAAAGCGTGACGGGGACAAGACTCTTTCTGATGACGTGGAGATATATGCAGATCTTGACTACAAGACACCCGGATTTAAGAGAGAGGGCTTTGGTCATGTTAAGGAATATGCTAGTGTGCAATCAGGGAATATCTCAGGGAATAAATCAGATTATGCTTCAAACAGCAGATTTGACATATATAAGCCGGTAAAGCCCGGAGCATACCCTACATTGGTGAATATACATGGAGGCGGATTCTTCTACGGAGACAAGGAGATATATAAGTTCTACTGCGCGGATATGGCGAGACGAGGATTTAATGTGGTGAATTTTAACTATCGTTTGTCACCTGAGAACAAATACCCCGCAAACATTGAAGATGTATGTGCCTGTATGAATTATCTTAAGGAAAATGCAGATGAACTTGACCTTGATATGGATAAGGTTTTCCTGACGGGGGACTCGGCAGGGGCATACCTCAGTGTGCTGTACTGTGTTCTTGCGGGGGATAAGAAGCTTCGTGATAAGGTAAGCTTTGCAACATCGGCTGTAATGCCACGAGCCGTAGCATTGAACTGCGGAGTATATGACCAGCGTGAAGATCCGGGGAGTATGCTTTTCTGGACTCTGTTTAACAGCGATGGAAGTCTGGCAGCAGAAAAGGCTGATTCGGTGATCTTCCTTGATACATTAACTTATATGGATGGCACCTTCCCACCGGCATATGTAATGGTCAGTGTAAATGATGATCTTAAGTCAAAAACGGATAGTCTTATCTCAAAATTTAAGGAAAAGAACGTAAGGTTTACGTATAGGGAATATGGAGCGGAGCATCCTGAGAATGGTCATGTATTCCATATAGATGTGACTAACCCGGAGGCAGTGGAATGTAATGACGCTGAGGCGGAATTTTTTAAGCGTTTTATATAAGGTAGATTGAAAGTAGCAGTAAATAAAAAAGAAGACAACATGGTTGTAGTTTAAATCGTGAATTGTTACTTCATCCATAACAAAAAGCCTGAGACATTTCTTTGTTATATGTTTTTATATAAGCTAAGAAAGACTCGGGCTTTTTTATTTATTTTATTATGGCAACGGGGAAAGAGCGGCATGCCTGCACGACTGCAATTTCCGGGCACTGTGTTATCACTGATGATATGTGCTCAAGAAGTCAGCTAATTCAGTGGTTGCTTTTTTAAGGATCTCAAGGTTTGGAAGATAAACAATACGGAAATGATCCGGATCCTTCCAGTTAAATCCTGTACCACAGGTGATAAGAATCTTCTTTCTCCGTAACAGATCAAGGGCAAACTGCTCGTCATCTGTAATGTGGAACTTCTCAGAATCAAGCTTAGGGAATATATAGAAGGCAGCCTTAGGCTTCACAACCGATACTCCCGGAATGTCTTTAAGTGCATTGTATATAAACTCTCTCTGCTCGTAGATACGACCACCCGGAAGCAGAAGCTCGTCGGAAGACTGGGTGCCGCCTAATGAGGTCTGTACGATACTCTGGGCAGGAACATTTGAACAGAGACGCATTGATGACAGCAGGTTCAGACCCTCAATGTAGCCCTTTGCATTTGACTTGTCACCACACAGGCACATCCATCCGATACGATATCCGGCAACTCTGTGGGACTTACTTAAGCCGTTGAAGCTTATGGTCATGAGATCAGGAGCCAGTGAAGCTAAAGCAACATGCTCCTCGCCATCCATCACTAGCCTGTCATATATCTCATCTGCAAATAATATCAGGTCATTTTCCCTTGCAAGCTGTACGATCTCTTCAAGTACAGCCTTTGGATATAAGGCGCCTGTAGGATTGTTAGGATTGATGACAACAATACCTTTTGTGTTAGGAGTGATCTTACTTCTCATGTCGTCAATGTCCGGATACCAGTCAGCCTGCTCGTCACAGAGATAGTGAACGGCAGTACCGCCTGCCAGAGTGACAGAGGCCGTCCACAGCGGATAGTCCGGCATAGGCACCAGGATTTCATCTCCAGGATTAAGGAGTCCCTGCATTGACATGGTAATAAGCTCGCTGACACCGTTACCTGTATAGATATCATCAATACCTACGTTTGGAATGTGCTTTAACTGGCAGTACTGCATGATGGCCTTTCTTGCTGAGAAGAGACCCTTTGAGTCAGAGTAGCCCTCTGTATCTCTTAGGTTGTACGCCATATCCTTTATTACCTCGTCCGGTGCATGGAAGCCATGAGGTGCCGGATTGCCTATGTTAAGCTTTAAGACATTGACACCTTCGGCGATCATTCTGTTGGCCTCGTCCATGACAGGACCTCTTATGTCATAACAAACATTATCAAGCTTTGTGGATTTCTCAAACTTTCTCATTCTAATTACCTCCTGTGTTATTTAACACTCTCAAAATACTTAAATATGCCCGGTGCCCTTCTCCCCCATACAGCAGCCTTGTTAGAATTAATGCTGAGGTTACTGTATTTATTATAAAAAATGCATTTCGGGCAATAAAAAAGCCCAAGCATAATAAATGCTTAGGGCGAACATTCATAAGCCGGTGTCCGTGGTACCACCTAATTTCAGGAAAAACCTGCACTCTGTTGACAGCCATCACTGTCATAAATTCTGTAACGTGAATCACTCCGTTGGCTGCTAATAATCAAAACACGTTCGCAACCACGACTCGGGGACTGCTTCCTTAAGATGTTATGCAGACTTACACCAGCCATCTGCTCTCTGAAATAACAGTGCCTTAAGTACTCCTTCCTGTCAATGCCTTTAAAATTTAAAACTACGTTTAGGATAGCATTGACAAATTTAAAAGTCAACATTTTTTTGTCGTCATATGAAATTAAGGCTTTGTTGTAGAGCATAGCCAGGGCTTAACTGTATTATCTAATAATGAAATCGGGTTTGTAATATTATAAAATTGAATGAATAATATATAAAATATATACAATAAAACAGAAAATATACAATTTGAATATAAGAAGTGAAAATAAATGTAATAAAATATATAAATTGTCAAAAAACATATTGACAGTTTCGAGACAAAACTGTATAATAAAAATATCTTAAGAGAGGGTCTCTAAACACAGAGATCAGAATTTAGGTAACGGTACACAGTACCTGTAGATGATCTGAATGTATTGTTGGTAAGTCGTAAGACCAGATGTATTATCATTTATAAGATCAGACAGGTGCGATACATGAAAGGAGGAGATTCCGTTGGATTCAACTAAAGAACAGTTTTATCATAGTGGCTTAACATGTTTGGAGCATAGTTTCCATACGGAATGCCTTTATTGATATAACTTGAACAAGTCCATCACAGATGCAGTGTATTGCATAACGTAAGATATGGACGTAGGTATAACGAGCCGGACAGGTTTCACTATGATTGTTCTAAGAAAGAGATATATACAGTGTTTCAAGGGCATTGGGATATATCAAAAAAGTACTTTATCAACTATTGTGAAAGGAACGAGATATCGCATTTGTTCAGGCAGTGCCTGTTATGAGTGCCTTGGGAGATATCTAAACAGTTTTAGATCGGATAGTTAAAAGAACATTGGTTCATCCTTTCAGAATTCATTATAGCAGAATTTTGTAGTGTATTTTATATATTTAACAGTTTACTGCAACACATAATAGAATTTTATATAGAGTGATTAAAGCAATGGCATGTATGGAAACTTTCGTATACTTATAGTACACGATAAAATTAAATATTAAACACAGCGAGGGAATCGTCTTTGGACGGTTCCCTTTTTGTTATGGCAGACGTCAAGTGTAACTATGCAGGCATGTTGCACCTGACGTCTGCCAATCAACGGCTAAAACTGCGCAAAGCAAGGTTTATCGCTGTGCAATAAGCCTTCGTACAGAAATTGTGCCTGCATAAATTTAGACTTTTAATTAAGCTTATTTAGGATTTTCCCCTTGATTTAAATATTCTATATAGGTACAATTATAAGTATTATGTCACGGGTTGTCGGGGGCTTTATGATAACAGTGTTCATAACCGTAAAAGAGTAATATACATCATACAAGGAGAGTAAAAATGGATTATAACAGTCTGAGTCTTAAAATGCACGAAGAGAATAAAGGAAAGGTTGAGGTTATCTCCAAGGTCAAGATCAAGGACAGAGACGATCTGAGCACAGCATATACACCGGGAGTTGCCGAGCCTTGCAGAAAGATCCGTGATAACAAGGCTGACGTATATAAATATACATGTAAAGGAAACATGGTGGCAGTTGTATCTGACGGTACAGCAGTTCTGGGACTTGGCGATATAGGTCCTGAGGCAGCAATTCCTGTAATGGAGGGAAAATCCATATTATTTAAGGAATTTGGAAATGTTGACGCATTCCCTATCTGCCTTGACACAAAGGATGTAGATGAGATAGTAGAGACAGTTAAACGTATAGCACCTGTATTTGGCGGTATCAACCTGGAGGATATCTCAGCTCCAAGATGCTTTGAGATAGAAAGAAGGCTTAAAGAGGAGCTTGATATCCCTGTATTCCATGACGATCAGCATGGTACAGCAATTGTAGTTTCAGCAGGTCTTATTAATGCCCTTAAGCTGGTTGGTAAGCCATTTGACCAGGCGAATGTTGTTATAAACGGAGCAGGTTCGGCAGGAATATCCATCTGCAGGCTTCTTCTCCAGCTTGGAATAGGAAATGTGGTTCTTGTGGATAAGAACGGTGCCCTTTGTCCGGGACAGGATTGGATGAATCCTGCACAGACAGAGATGGCAGAAATTACAAATAAGGACAGACAGACCGGAGCCCTTGCAGAGATAATGAAGGGGAAGGATGTATTTATCGGAGTTTCAGCACCGAATATTGTTACGGCAGATATGGTTGCAAGTATGGCAAAGGATCCTATAGTATTTGCCATGGCCAATCCTACACCTGAGATCATGCCTGAGGAGGCTAAGAAGGGCGGAGTCAGAGTAATGGCTACAGGACGTTCAGATTATCCAAACCAGATCAACAACGTGCTTGTATTCCCTGGTATATTCAGAGGTGCCCTTGACGCCAAGGCAACAGCTATTACAGAGGAAATGAAGATCGCAGCAGCCAAGGCTATTGCTTCTATAGTATCTGACGATGAGTTGAACGAGGAGTATATAATCCCTGGAGCATTTGACGAGCGGGTTGCCAAGGTGGTTGCCAAGGCAGTATGCGACGAGGCTCACAGACTGGGAATTACAAAATAAGGAATATATGATAGGACAGATTTCAGACTGGGATGTCAGTGTACTGGTGTGGATCGCCGAACATTTAAGGACGGCATTTCTTACACCAATAATGAAGTTTATAACATATACGGGAAATGCAGGGATCATATGGATAATCCTTTCCATTGTACTTATCTGTATACCAAAGTACAGAAAGGCAGGGCTTGCCAGTGCCATAGCATTGATAATCGATTTGTTATGTGTAAATATATGTGTGAAGCCTCTGGCTCACAGGATACGGCCTTATGTGTACAGCCATGAGGTCTCGCTGATAATAAAAAAGGCTGCGGATTATTCATTCCCATCGGGACATACAGCAGCAGCATTTGCGTCTTCCATGGCGATACTTAGGAGCGAACATAAGAAGCTTGGGGCGTGTGCACTGATATATGCCACCCTTATGGGATTTTCAAGGCTATATGTTGGGATACATTATCCTACAGACGTGATCGCCGGCATGATCCTCGGAGACCTGTTCGGATTGGCAGGCGCAGCTATTGCGGCACTTATATACAGGAAATTGAAAGAAAAAAAGAAAATCTCAGGTACATTAAAAGACCAATAAGAAAATATATTCTTTGATGAACTTTAGATTATCAGATACACCCCTCTTTACTGAGAGTTTTATACCGACCCCAGGAAGTTAGGCTCAAAAGTCTAACTTTTTGGGGTCGATTCAATCAGCAGAGAGGTTTTTTTATTCATATTTTTTCAGGTTTATGTAGGTACGGCCTTTTCTTGTTTCATTTCCCACAGAGTCAAATATATATTTGCCGTAGCCCTTTATGGATATGATGTCGCCGGGCTTCAGGTTGTAGCTGGGGTTCTGGTACAGGCGTCCGTTAAGGCTTATATGCTTTTCCTTAAACAATTCTGCCGTTTTGCTCCGGGACAGCCTTGTTATTCCAGACACAATTCCGTCAAATCTTGAACTGGCGGTAATGACCGACATGGGCATAAGGGTTACCTCAAGCTCCGGGCAGGTGCGGGCATCCACAATGGCACATTTGACATTTGTGTGCTTGATCTTTGTTAGATTATCCACTATATAGTCCGCCATGGTGTCTGCTGCGCATACAAAGGCTGTGTTTTTTCTTCCACTTTTGTCGGAGCCCTTCACCAGTATGTCACCTATCATTTCCCTCTCAATGCCCAGATTCATGAGAGCACCGAGGAAATCCCTGTGGGACAGCTCATCTGAGAATTTGTCTATTAAGGGCTGTACTTTTATGACCGATATGGGAAAGTGTCCCGGGTAGCCGAGCATTTCCTCCGAGCCGAAGCCTACCATTACCCTCTCAGAGTTAGGCAGCCCGCCAAAGATTTCGTAGGGAATACCTGAAAGTTCATTTCTCATGTTGTAGAAAACTTCCATGTCGGCGGCATTGAGGAAATTGGTGTAGGTATATATATTCTGATTATAGGATCGCTGTGCCAGATCCCTTATTCTTGCTTCAAGCATGTTTTCTCTCCTTTGGGAAGATTGTGGACAATATAGACATTATACAATCATAAAGTCTGTATGTGAATTGGTGAAGGGAAAAAAGTTTTAAAGGGCGGATGCCTGCATGTCATACCCACATGGAAAAATGAAATAAGTTGGTAATTTTGCACATATGGCAGGCGGGCAGAAAGAGGCGGAAATAACTGCGGCAAACGGTGTACAAGGCGAACCTGAATTGAACCGGAAGAGGACCGTAAAACTCATCATATGGTAAATGTGCACATAGGCTATTAGGTTTGTTAAATATAAAATTTAAAAAAATTGTTGACAATATACAAAATACATATTATAGTGTACAAGGTGTCCGGCACGATAGAAGAGGATTCTGAAAAGGGTCAGTAAAATTGTGCTGGACACTTTTGATTTGTGAAAATTGTGCATTTTGTCGAAGATGCACAAAAACTGTAATGAATTTTATAAAATATGACATCTTTACAATATGGGCATTGGATGTTAATATCTAACCATAAGTTGATTGAGTAGTTGAGGTCAGTGCAAGTTGTGAAAACGGTTGCTCAATTAATATAAAAAAAACAATTACTTTAAATTTTGAATACATGGAGGATTCCCAACGCACGAATTTCGTAGAAATCCCTTTATACGATGTAATGTAACCCCATAACCCCAAAATAAGGAATCCTCCTCTCCCCCCCAATTTCCCAAGAGCCATTCTGTATTTTATACAGAGTGGCTTTTTGTTATGGCAACGAGTCAAGTGCGACATGCATGCATGATCGCATTTGACGACTGCTAATCAGCTGATAAAACTCGCAGGGCGCGTTTTATCAGCTGTGCTGCAACGAATCATTAGGCGAGAAAATGGTTATATATTCAGTTTAGTTACATCATGGAAATGAACTCCGCAAGAAATGCGGAGGTCATGATCAGTTCTGAGCGGGAACGGTCAGGGTAGTCAAAAATATCTTTGTGATCCGGAATATAAGAGATTATGTTGTCTATGGATTGTTTGATCTTTATCACAATGGACTTGCCGGGGGTGGAGAAATATCTGTTTGACAGCACTCGGTTAAGCTTAGGAACTATAGACAGTACATCGTTATCTATGAGGGGATCAAGCAGAATTGTCTTGCTGGAATACATGGACATAAGATTAAGGAGCGTGCCCAAGGTAAGTATATTGTTCCCTTTGGCGAAGAAGATGGTCTCTGGCAGGATGAAGTCCCGCTGTACCAGGAGTCTGTAAGGGGTCATGATGATCTCATCGGCGGAATTACAGGTCAGGGGAGAGGAAAGAATGTAACTTTTGTGGGAAAGATTACGGTAACTTGCGGCAGTAATGCGCAGTATATAACAGTGTAGCTCACTTGTGGCGATACGTCGTTTGTTTACATACCATTTCAGCCACAACAGTAATGCAAACAGAGTTCTGTTATCCATTTCTTCAAAGCATATCACAGGGGCGTCATAATTATAGTAATAAGGTTCGTAATATTCCATTGAGTCAATGAAAAAATTATCTATAGAGCAGATTTCGGAGAGGATATGCACAGCAGTATCCCTGTCAAAGGTTTTGCTGAATTCAAAGTCTGCAGGCTCATAGGACAGCAATTCATCCAAAGATGAAAATATTTCGGTGAGCTCCTGATTGATCTTGTTCGTATATTTATTTTGTTGCCCGGCTGTGATTCCGGGTTCTTCGCTTTCCTTTCTCTTTGTTGTTACTCTTCTTTCCTCTGGGTTCATTTTTTCCTCCTGTATATAATAGTATAATGATTCGGTTAACATCGTTTTGTGGGGTAAAACATCGAGGGAATTATAGAAAATCATGTATTAATATTATGGGGATAGTGTTAAATTAACTGATGTAGATAGTATATAACATAAATTAATGAGCTGTTGTAGGAAAAAGGAATAGCGTTATTGGACTATGAGTAGAAGGACCGAAAGGGCATTACATATTATACATACCAGGAGGAAATATAATGCAGATGTACGAAAGCATAGGACATAATATGAAGGAAATCCGAAAAAACCGTATGGCTGATATATACAGTGTGAAATATATTGTTGGCATTATAAATAGTTATCTTCCCGAAGGCAGAGAAATCTCAGAGGGACTTTACTATAAGTGGGAAAATGAGGAACGTACACCTACTGTTATGCAGATTACAGCTATTGCCAAGGCTTTTAATATGTCAGAAACAAGATTGATACACTGGCATACCTATAAGGAAGAAAAATGTAATGTGGACGATGAATGGTTTCTTCAGGAGTTACGCAGCTGGGATCGGGACACATTGGATAAAGTAAAGTGGATATTTGCAGTGTGGCAGGGTGATACAAGGGCTCTGGTAGACTTTATGCTGTTATATGCCAATCTACCGGTAGAAGAAAGGAGGGACCTGGCAGTGTTCGGCGCCAGAGTGTATTCGGTGAGCACTGCAGAAAAGAAGATAGACAAGCGTATCCCCCAGCCTGATATGGAGTATATGAGAACTGCACTGTTAAAGCTGTGGTAATAAAACTTTTTCTGATTATAAAATTCTAAAAAGAAGTTGACATTTTATTCGCAAAAATATATGATGTACTCGCCAGACAACCGATTGCGCAAGAGGATAAGAGTAAAAATTTGTTCGGGTAATTCATATTAGGAGACCACATGGACAGTAGTAAACAGGAACAGAAGGACAGAATTACAATAACAGATGTTGCGGAGGCGTTGGGCATTTCCAAGACAACGGTTTCAAGAGCAATATCAGGAAAAGGCAGAATAGGGGCAGAGACCAGGGCAAGAGTTCTTGACTATATAGAGAAGCATAACTATAAGCCGAGTGTAATTGCCAAAGGTTTGGCACAGTCAAAATCCTATAATATCTGTTGGGCTATGCCCAGTGATTACTCTGTAGGAAATCTTCCATTCTTTCAGAAGTGTCTCATGGGCATCATAGAGATGGGGATGCTGATGGATTATGACGTTCTTATATCCATGATATCTCCTGATGATATAAGCCAGCTTGAGAGGATAGTTGAAAATCACAAGGTGGATGGCGTCATAATAGGAAGAACTCTGGTGAAAGACAGAACGACCGAGTATCTCAAAGGTAAGAAAATCCCCTTCGTTGCCATTGGAAGCAGCGAGGATACAGATGTCGTTCAGATAGACCATGATCATAGGGGCGCCTGCAAGGAACTTACATCTATTGTTTTGTCAAGAGGTGCCGGCAATGTAGCCCTCATAGGTGGAAATAAAAATTATGTGGTAACACAGAATCGTTACAAGGGTTTTGTTGACGCCATGAATGAAGCAGGAAAAGTTATAGACAATAATAAGGTTTATTTCGATATAGATGGAGCAGTAATGTGTGAGAGAGCTGTTGATGAGGCTCTCAAACAGAATGTGGAGTGTATACTTTGCATGGACGATGGAATATGCTGCAATGTTATTAATGTTCTGAAGAAGAAAAAAATACAAGTCCCGGGTGATATCAGGGTTGCTTCATTTTATGATAGCGACTTGTTCAAATATTACCAGCCATCCATCACTTCTCTAAAGTTTGATCCAAGACAGCTTGGAATGGTGGCTTGTAAGACTTTGATTGATTCCATTGAGGGGAATAAGGTCGATGCCTGCACAAGACTTGGCTACGAGCTTCTCCTTAGAGAATCAACGAAGTAATATGTTAATCACAATCCCTTTTTAATCGGCACCGTTCATCCCCTCCCCACCCCGAACGGTGCTTCTTGTAATGATGTCGAAGACATCGTTACAAGAAACAGCCCTCACCGAAGGTGACTAAAAATGGCTGCTGCTCAAATTATCTTGTAATGATGTCGAAGACATCGTTACATTCTCTACAGCAATTCCAAAATATTCTTGCATGCTTCCCGGTTATTATGATAGTTTATACTCAGCGGGTTCAGTAGGGGAAATGCCCGGCAAAAGCCGTATTTTCACCATTTAACCAATGATGATTTCTTCGGGGAGGATTTCAATGGATAATACTTTCGTTGTAAATATAATTCACAGACCTGAGATGGTACCTGAATATGCTGAGAAGATAACAGGTCAGGGACAGGAAGAGGATATAGGCAGGAAATCCCTGCTTATAGAGTCCCTGGATATATTTAAGTTCCAGCAGGAAACAGCCCATAAGAATGGTCTCAGGGTCACTATTCAGATGACCTATGCCAGTCTCTTCAATGAGGAGGCTGTATCTATAGCAAAACACGATCATGAGGTGTACGGAGACGAGATCGCACTGTCTCTGTTAGGGCTTCCTTGCAATGAGTTCAGAGATAAATACAGGACAAAGGATTTCTGCATCTGGATGTTCTCCATGGAAGACAAGAAGAGTATCGTAGATGACGTGTTTGGCAAGTTTCATGATATTTTCGGATTTTATCCCCGGTCTACAGGCTCGTACTACATGGATGCGGACCTTATCAATTACATAAAGAGCAGATATCCTTCGGTGAAGTGTGCGATTGCAACCTGCTTCGAGGAGGGACCTAAGGCATATCATACCTGCAATAATTCCTGGTATACACTGCTTGACGGCGGTCCGTGGAATCCATGGATACCATCAAAGCAGAACAGTCATGCACCTGCTGCAGATGAATCCGAGGACAGCGGAATTGTTGCAATACCTCATCTGTCCAGGGATCTCCTTGCCTGCTACGATGGAAATGGCAGTAATTTCGGTACCCATCCACAGAACGTGCTAAGGGGAATGATATACGATACAAAGACCTGGGAGTTCCCATACTTCTTTAACCTGGTGGATCAGTACAGGCATCTGGCTGCCTACAATAAGGGCTATTCCTACAATATGATGTTTGTGGGGCCCGGCTGGCTCAACAAGCTGGGACGTTGGGAGGCACCTTATGAGCTTCTTAAGAAGAGCTATGAAGATGGCTGCAGATATTATGGTGACCTTAAAAAGCAGGGCAGATGTGTGGATATGACCATGGCGGAATTTGCAGATTTCTACAGGGAGCATAAGACGTATTCTGAACCTGAGTGTGCCCTTTGGAAGGATATACTGTACGGCTCGGACAAGCAGATATTCTGGTATCTGGATCCCTATATGAGAGCCCAGATCAACATGGATCAGGGCGGTGCGCTGGTGGACTTAAGACCATATGCGGCGAAGCTGTACTGGCCTGTGGGAATAGGCACAAAGCACGTTCAGGATGCTTCATATCCATTCCTGATACAGGAGAAATACAGGGCTGGATATTTCACTCATTATGCAGGAGAAGGCACCATTAAAAGTGCCAAGCTCTGCTACAAGGGTGAGGAGGTGGATCTCTGTCTGTGCAGGACCAAGGCTCATTTCTCAAGGGATGACAGGACTGTGGTGCTGACTCTGGATCCTGTAGAGATAGAATTTGCAGATCTGACAGTGAAATTACAGACTAAGATATATTTTGAAGAGGGATCATCAACCATCAGGTATGACAGGGTGATCCTTAAAATGAGCAGGGAGAACGCAGTCATAACTGTAAATGAATACCTGGTGGCATGCTACGGAACAACGGAATATCCGGAGGATATGACGGGAATAAAGCTTAAGGTGGCAAAGACCTTAGACCACCGGGACATCGACTATGAATACAGGTGCAGGGAGGAAAGCCTCCCTGGTGCGGCAATTGCCTCTGCGGTAATACCTGCCATAGAGACTAAGCTTCTGGTAGGTGAGAATACCGGTAAGGCGACCGGCTATATCAGGGAAGGATATGCATTTTCACCTATGTTTACCTTAGGCTTTACTAAGGAACTTAAATGCGGGGAGGTGATGTCTACATGGCTCAGGCTGGAAAAGGCAGATTAAATTACAGATGCCCTTCATGCTTTATGAGGGATATAGACATTGACATGTTCTATGACAAGGAAAAGGATGAGTATTACTGTCTCCGCTGCCAGTACCGTGGGGATGAGAAGAATGTACTTGAGAAAAATGAGCTGGCAAGGTTCAGGTACGGCATGATAGGAAGGAGAATTACCATTGAGGATTACGGGGATTAATGGGAAGACTGCAGGAAAGAACACAGCAGGTAACCGGAGAAATGGGTATCTTATATTAAAGTATAACCTTATGGCGGCTGGATTTTGTTGTTTTATTTTTTAAGTCTGCGGCATAAACTGTACAAACAGTCAAATAGGGGTTTGTATAGTTGAGGGAATATATCGAAGAGCGTGCAGAAGAGATCGGAAGATATATTGTGGAAAGCGGGGCAACTGTCAGACAGACCGCAGGAAGATTCGGAATATCAAAATCTACAGTACATAAGGATATTACGGAGCGACTGGTGAAGGTTAATCCGTTTCTGGCAGCCAGGACAAGGATCGTGCTGGATTTTAATAAGGCAGAGAGACACATAAGGGGCGGCATGGCCACAAGGGAGAAATATCGTTCGTCGAATAAGCATGTTGAAGATATATAGAGAAGGTATCAAAGGATAAGGTGAAGGATGTTATTAGATAAATTAAGAAATAAACAGAAGCAGAGAAGAGAAAAGGGATGTATACCGGCAGGGTGTACACTGCTTTCATTTGATTCATATCAGGAGCTTGGAACCAGAAAAAATCAAGAGGATTGCCTGTTGTGCCTTGGAGATACGGAAGGAAATAAGGGCTTTCTTGGAATCGTGGCAGACGGCATGGGCGGCATGGAATACGGAGAGGTTGCTGCCCGCATGGTGGCAGACTGCGGAGCCATGGCATATGAGGACATGGAGCAGGAAGAGAAGGGCGACCGGATCTTAAGGGATATTGCATTAAGTGCAAATGGGGCGGTAAATACATTTGCAGAGGAAAAGAATGTAGATGGAGTAGGCTCCACCATGGTGGGGGTGTATATAAAGGATGGCAGAATGGATTATATATCTGTTGGTGACAGCCGTATATACATGATAAGAGATGGTGAGTTGAAGCTGCTGACCCACGAGCATACCTACGATGTCAAGTTAAAGAGACTTGTGAGTGCCGGTGTGATAAGTGATGAGGATTATGAAGCTGCAACAGGAAAGTCGGCTCTTACATCCTACATCGGCATAGAGGAATTAAAGGAGATCGACAGTACGGATGAGCTGGTTGAGCTTAAGGAGGGTGATTCCATAATACTCATGTCTGATGGGGTGTTCAACACTCTTGATGAAGAACAGATATTGGAATATGGTGCAGAAAGACCTGATATTGCAGCGGAACTTATAAGAAGTGGAGTTCTGGCGGAGGAAAAGGAGACACAGGATAACCATACAGCCATAGTTATAAGAGTTGAAGAAATACACCATACAGACGAGAAATAATCTGACAGACAAAAGGGTTATATAGCTTAAATATGTTAATAGAAAAATAACAAAGAAGACCGCTGTTTCACAGAGTGCTTATATGTTGGCACGGTGAGGGACAGCGGTCTTTCATATTTTAAAATATGATGAGGTGATAGATTAGCCTTATTGTTCATGGTAGTATGTCAGACGTATTCTGGCACTTTCTATAATTTCATTTCTTAGGGCTTCAGGTTCCAATACAATGGCGGAACTGCCGTAACCGTAGAGAAAGCTCTTGAAGCTTCCCATGCCGACTACGTCATCTTCGTATATAAGTGAGCCGTCCTCCGGTAGGATTGTTATTGTGCCGCAGGTTCTTGAAGCCAGGTCTCTGGTGGCCTTTCTTACTACATTTCCCTCGTTAAGGAAGCGGATCTTTACGTGAACCGGAGATGCAGGGTGTTCTGAGGTGCCAAGCTCCATTCCCCATACCTTTGGAAGAATATCAAGGGGGGACAGATCTGGTATGGAAACAGAGTCAGTGGTGACAGAATAGTGCTTGATTCTGTCAAGCCTCAGTGCCAGAAGATTGCCATTTGTAATTGTTACAACATAGTAGTAATCGTCCATGGCATTGTGTACCAGCTTAAGAGGGCGTATCACTGAGGAGATGAGATCCCCTTTAAATGGCTTATATATAACCTTAATGGTCTGTCCATTATCTATTATCCTCTGAATCTCCTGCCCCTTAACCTGCATTTTGGAATTTGACTTATTGTACATTGCTTTTGTCACATAGTTGTGCACTGAGTGATCCTTTGAGACAATAGCTTCGTCAAGGAAATCGTTCAGACAGTTTAACTCAAGAGGAGTTATGGACAGAAATACATCACTGTGGAATGAGGTCTCCGCCACAAGGGGCACATCGTCGTGAAGCCCCTTCTTTAGTTCCTCTGAGAAGTTGGAATAGTCATTGTCGCTGTCCTCATCCCCATCCATATCAGGCGGATATATGACAGTGTCGTAATCTTTATTGTTGCAAATGGTATAAAGATCCTCTCTTATCACATTTATGGGAACATTCATCAGCTCAGCCAGCTCCTTTATAGAATAGCTGGCGTCCATGTTCTGGAACAGGGAAAGGATAGTATTTATTCTGTATATTGGAATTGTAAAATTATTAATATCCATAATTTTCTTCCTTGTAGATTTTGTTTATTTAGTCTGGCTTGTTACAGGTTATTCGTTTTTGCGTCAGCTGCAGTACTTTGAATAATTTTCAAGGGTACGTTTTGCTGAATTTCTCATAAGTTCAACCAGACTTTCGGGTTCTATGGCAATGCATGATCTGCCGTATCTCCTCAGATAATTGGCGAAGTCCGCTATGCCGCTTATGGTATCCTCATAGATCAGATGATCGCCCTCTGCTTTTAAGGAGGCGGTTTTAGGGCGGTTTGAGATGACTCGCTCAAGCTTGCTTCTTATCTGGTTTATATTGTCAAATCGAACCAGAACATGCTCCGGTTTATCCAGTGATATGGAGAACATGGTGCTTATGATCCTTGTAAAAAATTCATTGTGGTAGATGCTGTTGGCTTGATCCAGCACGGATATCTCCATAATAGAGCTGCAGTTTATTATGGTTTTCGTTCCGTCAAGAGCCTCACCCAGGAGATAAAGAACATCCTTATCTACGGAGTACATGACATTTCCCACATTGAAATCAACGTTTTTTGTATTGTTGTTTTTGATTTTATATGTAATGTGGAGGGCTTTTGTCTCATACGGATACGACTCGAGCCTTTTCAGTAATTCGTCAAGCTTTGCTGAGGTGAGGAAGCTTTTGTTGTATACCATATAGTTGTCATTTGCCCGGAAATCATTTTCCACATCATTAAACAGTGCAAGAACCAGCTTGCTTCTTATATCTGCAAGTATGGACTGAAAATGATGTCCCGGTCCGTACAGGTCGATGCTGTTTAAGATATCTATGGCGTCATCATTTGTAAGGGTAAGCTGTATAGGTGAGAATTCTGAAACACAGTAGACTCCCGGTGCTGACTCAGTTATAAGGTGTTCCTTCATAAGTACCTCAAGGTCTGTTGCAAGGGTCTTGCTGTCGCCTGTAACCGCAGGTGTGCCAGACTCATTCTGACCGGCTTTAGATCTAAGATCTATAAGCTTGTCGGTGCTGTAGTACATGGACAGCTCTTTGGCAAGCTGTCTTTTTGTCATGCCGCTGCTTTTCTGCAGTATCAGCGTTATATACAGCCTGCGGATGGTTTCCTTTCCTGAGGCAACGTAGTAGCTGTCCGGTGCGGATTCCTTGTCAAGAAAATATCCCTTAAGTGCTTTCTTTCCTTTGATCTTATAGCCCTGATTTATCAATGCCTTTATGTCTGCCTGCATTGATCGTTCCTTTATATGATATTTGCTCTGGAGAAATTCGTATGTACAGAAATCCATTTTGTGAAGATCTTCAAGGATATTCTGACGTCTGGTCTCTACTGTGCCCATTGATACTGCCCCCTACATTTATTGCTATAAAATAGTATAGCATTGATGTGAAATAATGGCAATTGCAACAATGTAGAGGGTGAGGTATAATATAAAGATGTTTAGGAAAACACAAGTTATGATAGTGTCAAATGACACATGAAAAAGGAAAGCACGTCATCACCTCGTGAGCCGTGCCAATAGATGAGGATAGGTTATGAGATTTGTACACATATCAGATTCGAATATAGGATTATACGATGAGAGGGCGACTGAGACTGAGAAGTATTATCAGGACAGGGCAAATGCAGCATTCAGGTCATTGCTTGATGTTATAAATGAACGTCAGGTTGACCTTTTGCTTGTGGCAGGAAACCTGTTCGGGCATGTGCCCTCCAAAAAGGAGCTTGACTGGCTTGACACACAGCTTATGGCACTTAAGAATACCAGAACCATAATGGTAGCAGGCTCTAAGGATTACATGGATGAGAATTCCCCGGCTGCCACATATATGTTCCGGTCAAATACAGCAATTCTTCCGGCAGGAGAGATGAGTAATGCATATCTTGAGGATATAAATACCTGTGTTACGGGTATGAGCTACAGCAGTGAAAGCTGTGTTTCAGATATACTTTCGTCCATGAAACCGCAACATCAGGGAGTTATCAACATACTTCTTGCACACGGGGGGGATTCCAACCATATGCCTATAGACTACAAGAAGCTGGCGGGGGCTGGATTTGATTACGTTGCCCTTGGCTATATGCACAAGAGCCGTCACATGATAAAGAATAAGATGGCATATTCAGGTGCCCTCGTGCCTTGGAATCACACAGAAAATTATAAGCATGGATATATATACGGCGAAGCGGATGAGACGGGAGTCAGGATAGGTTTTCAGACTGTACACTCTGTGGATTTTGTAAATGTTGTTGTGCCGGTTAAGGCAAATTACGGCGGTGAGGCTGTCGTGGAGTTACTTGACGAGCGTCTTTCGGAGTTTGGAACAGAAGGCATCTACAGGATAGAGCTTCAGGGGGAGACAATGGAGAATTCTTCACCGGATTATTCACAGTTGAAGGCGAAGTATCACATCAGTGAGATCGTTGACAGGACAATGCCGGAGTATGACCTGACTAAGCTTTATACGGATAACAGTAGCAATCTATTGGGCAGATATATAGAGAGCTTTAACAAGAACAAGGACAGCATTGCTGGAAAAGCATTGGTGTATGGTGTAGAAGCATTGATTTCAACTGGAGAAAAATAAATGTATATAAATAAATTATCGCTTAAACAATTTGGCAAATTTAATAATAAGGACATTCAACTTGAGACAGGAATCAACCTTGTAAAGTGTGCGGATGAAGAAGAAGTGGATACACTTATGGATTTCACTACCGGCATACTATACGGCATAGGTAAGAAACGTGGATTCGCAGAAAGTCCGGAAGCATACAGAAGATACAGCAGGGACGGATATGCCGAGCCGGCAGGAAAGGCGTATGTCACTACAGACGGAGAAAAGTATCTGATCGAAAGAGAATTTGCAAGGAATAACAAGAGCGCAAGTGTTGTATCTGCCAAGAATGGTATAGAAACAGCTCTTAAGTATCCTAATTCCTTTAAGGGAATATTATTTGATACAGACAGAAACAGTTTCAGAGAGCTCAAGAATATAGATCTGGATGCTGCTCCGGAAAGTGGTGCCGGATTGGCAGACTATGCAGACAGGATCTCAAAGAGTGCAGGTGCCTGCATACGTGCGGACAAGGCGGTGGACAGCCTTAAGGAACAGAGACAGGATTTTGATAACAGCGGTATGGCTGTTGAAATTAAAAAGCTCCAGGCGGAGATGAACAGTTATGGAGATGTGGAGTATGATCTTGAATCTGTGAGAAACGATAGGATAAATGAGCTTCAGTCATACAACATGGAGATTGCCAGATTAAAGAGAGAAGCAAGAAATCTGGTGAATGAGAAGAATGCGGTCATACCTGATGAGGATGATGACAGGGAGAGAGAAAGAATATTCCTGGAAGTTGAAGCTATACCTGATGAGACTTCCGAAAAGGAAAAGCTTCAGAATAATCCCTTTGTAATAATCGGTGCAGGTGTTGCGGTTGTTGCTATAGTAACATTGTTTTCAATAATACTGGGCTTCCAGAACAGCATAAGACAATTGTTCGTTATATGCAGTATCGTGTTTGTGGCGGTTACGATCATCGACGGCATGGTGAGAAAGGGCTTCTTTGAGGGAGCGGATACTCCCGATGAGGAAGACTTTGAGAAGGTGGTTTACGAGCTTGGAAGAACCACTGAGTCCCGTACCGTGAGGATAGAAATAGACAAGAAATTCCAGGATGATCACGATGACAAGATTGCAGAGCTTAAAGAGGCAGAGGCGGTGCTTGTTAAGAAGAGAGACGAATATAACAAGCTTAAGACCAGAAGGGATGAGCTCTTAAAGAAGTATCAGGAATATGATACAGAAAAGAAGGCGATAGACCAGGCTATAGAGAAGATAACAGCAATTTCTTCTTCTATTGAGAGGGAGGTATCGGCTAAGATACATGCCGACATGTCGGCAATATTAAGCAGACTTTCCGGTGGCAGCCTGAGAGATATATATTTTACAGGAAGATACGCTAAAGAAGATTCCACAGGAACTGTAGGAAATGCCGGTGCTATGGCAGACGGGGCTCTTGTGGTTGACGGAGGTGGCGTTGTTAAGGATTACGACAGGCTTAACAACAAGGACAAGCTTATGGTGTGCATGGCAGTAAAGATTGCCTGCTCCGGTGCAGTGATAAAGGAGAAAATGCCGGTTGTCATTGCAGACAGGGGAGACAGATTCGGAACGCCATTTGTAGACTCCTTGCTGGAGCTGCTCCTTGAGAAAGAAGAACAGGTTATATATTATAGAGGAGGCACCCATGCATCGTAGATGCATATTAAGATGGTGCAATCCTTTAAGAGGTTGAGAAATGACAAAAAAGCAGAGGGCTTTGGAGATAATAAAGAGGTTAAAAGCGGAATATCCTGATGCAGGCTGTACCCTTGATTACGAGGACGCCTGGAAACTGCTGGTGAGCGTAAGGCTTGCAGCCCAGTGCACAGACGAAAGGGTAAATAAGATCGTGCCTGCACTCTATGAGAAGTATCCTGATGTCAGTTCCCTGGCGGAGGCACCTGTGGAAGAAATCGAGAAGATCGTTAAGCCCTGTGGGCTTGGTGCCAGCAAGGCAAGGGATATAAGTGCATGTATGAAGATGCTGCGTGACCGGTATGACTGCCATGTGCCGGATACAATGGAGGAGCTTCTTAAGCTTCCGGGGGTCGGAAGAAAGAGTGCCAACCTTATAATGGGGGATGTATATGGTAAGCCTGCCATAGTGACAGATACTCATTGCATAAGGCTGTGCAACCGGATGGGACTGGTGGATAATATCAAAGAGCCTAAGAAGGTTGAGATGGCACTCTGGAAGATAATACCGCCGGAGGAGGGCAGTGATCTCTGCCACCGTCTGGTATACCACGGCAGAGCCGTGTGCACTGCCCGGACAAAACCTTATTGTGACAGATGCTGCCTTTCGGACGTATGCAAGAAAAACGGAATTTAAAAAACGCCTTCAATCCTTTTAACGGAATGAGGGCGTTTTTGATTTTTGCCTAAAAATAAGATTTAATACTCGTAATTATCTGAAATAGTATGGCGGGTTTTGTACTCCGCAATACGTGCATTTATTCTCTCAGACGGATCAAGAAGATCTGAAAGAGAAGCGTCATGGTTAAGGTGGTCAATAATAAGAGCAATGTACTTGCTCATATCTGCTGACTCATACCATTTCTTCTCGAAAAGCTCAGGAAGCTGGTAAGTAAGGTTAGTTGTGATAACCTTGTCAATGAGACCCTCCTCATAGCACTTGTCAAATACCTCAAGTCCCTTGGTAAACAGACCAAAGGTGGCAACGGCAAATACACGTCTTGCCTTTCTCTCCTTAAGCTGTCTTGCAACATCAATCATGCTTTCGCCTGAAGCGATCATGTCATCTATAATAACTACGTCCTTACCTTCAACAGAGTCACCCAGGAACTCATGGGCAACAATAGGGTTTCTGCCATCTACGACCTTAGTGTAGTCTCTTCTCTTGTAGAACATGCCTACGTCAACACCTAAGAGGTTTGCAAAGTAGATAGCTCTGTGCATAGCTCCCTCATCAGGTGAAATAACCATCATATGATCGTTGTCTATCTCCAGATCAGGAGTTGTTCTTAAGAGGGTCTTGATAAACTGGTAGGTTGGCTTTACGTTCTCAAAGCCTGATCTAGGAATGGCATTGACTACTCGTGGATCGTGGGCATCAAAGGTGATGATGTTGTCAACACCGTACTGCTTAAGCTCCTGAAGCATTACTGCACAGTCGAGGGATTCTCTTGAAGACCTTTTGTGCTGGCGGCTCTCGTAAAGGAATGGCATGATAACTGTGATCTTTCTAGGCTTGTCAGTCATGGCAGAAAGTATTCTCTTGAGGTCGGCATAGTGATCATCAGGAGACATTCTCTGGGGCTGACCTGCCATCTGGTATGTGCAGCTATAATTACCTACATCTACCATAACGTAGATATCTTTTCCTCTGACAGATTCATTTATAACACCCTTGGCTTCGCCTGAACCAAATCTTGGACATGCAGTGTCAATAAGATAGGTATCTTTCTCGTAGCCATGAAATACTATAGTGGATTTGTTTTCGTTCTTTCTGTTTGCTCTCCACTTGACCAGATAATGGTCAACTTTTTCACCAAGCTTTGTGCAGCTCTTGTGTGCTACAATTCCAAGACTTCCCACAGGTATGGTTTCTAATTTGCTGTCGTCTGGCATGATATAATCCTCCGTATTATGAATTTACTGGTTTGATATAAGACTACACAAGCTTTTTTCTCTTGATGTGTCTGATATCATCTCCATAGAGATTGAATACTGAAAAGCTGTCTACAATCCTGGACAGGATCCTGTCAGTGTATCTTTCCTGCATCTGCCTTATGGTCAGATTGGTAGATATCATTGTTGACAGACCTTTGTTGTATCTGTTTTTTATTATTTCAAATAACTGGGACTGGACAAATGAGTTGGTGCATTCAGTGCCCAGGTCGTCAATTATTAAGAAATCGCAGTTGAAAATATAATTATATCTGTTTCTGTTCTCAGAACTCCGGTTATTATTTATAATCACTTCTGAGAGGGTATTGTCAAATAATTCTATTGATGACAGGTAAAGAACCGTATAGCCTTTATCCAGGAGAGCCTTCGCCATGCAGTTTGACAGGAAGGTTTTTCCCGTACCTGTATTGCCGTATATCAGGATGCCGTTCTTACGTGTGTCAAAGTTATCCACAATACTCTTACATTTTTTAAGAATATTGGCTGCATTTTCGTATGGGGTGTTGGAATGAATGCCATCACCCTCATTACTATAATATCCCAGAGAGAATGTGTCAAAGTTTTCTTTAGATAAAATTTTACCGATAGTGGATTGTTCGTACTGTTCGTTGATGATTTTTTGTCTCATACAGGAACATGGATGGTTGTCAACATAGCCTGTATCACGACACAGCTTACATTCATATATAGGATCAAGATAGTCCTCTGCAAAAGCCGAATTTTTTAAAAGGACCTTCTTTTCCGCCAACAGCTCCTTGTTGTGACGATGTACATCGTCTTTATCCGAGTCGGAGCTGCTCTTTGAGAGTATACGCTTCCTGGCAAGGGAAAGGCTTGATGAAGCAATCTCTTCATCTATCTCCCTGATTCTTGGGATGGCGGCATATACCTCTGCCCTACGGCGGTCTGTTTCGTTCATATTGTCGATCCTCTTCCTCTGGTAGTAGGAGAGAATATTGTCATAATTTACGTTCTTCAAAATAAATCCCCGATCCTGTAAAATGTGAGTTTATCTCATCTATGCCTGCTAAACATATTTTCGTATGCACATCATATATGTTCTATGCCTGTTTAATATACTTTATGAATTTACTTCCTTAAGGAACAGCTCTTCAAGCTCATCAATATCATCCTTTGAAGAATCCCGCTTGGAGAATGTATTGAAGGAATTTGCCTTGACCTTGTAGCTGTTCGTACCGTTATTAACGGTTCTTGCTTTGTGCTTTCTGTCTAACTCCTCTATATCCTTCAGCCCCTGTACACCATTCTTGTACCAGTTTCGGAGTATTCCGTCTATGTATGCGAAATTCACCGAGGTAGGATTATTAAGAACTCCGCGCTTGCAGGCTTCCTTTATTATAGTGACGTCAAAATGAAGCTCTGACTGCCATGAATCCATAAATGCTATCTCGGCAGAGCCCGGATATCGGTTCCTTATGCCCAGTTCATTGAAGACTGCCTTGTAAAGAGGATTGTGTTTTGTGGCAGATCTTTTGGCATCGTCAAGGGTTTTGACATTCTCATTGTACCAGGTAACAGCAACGTCTTCAAAGTATTGTATGCTCTTTATACCACTGCTGACCAGGTGCTCTTCTAAAAATTGTATGATCTCTGCTGAAAAGCCTAATTGGTCATGTATGTATATCAATGATTCTATATCTCTCGATGAGAGGGTCTTCCCAAGGTATGTCTCTGTGAAGAAAAGAATGTCACTGAAGGCAGAATCCTCCTCTGCCTTGGCAGCAAGTTCAGGTGAAAAAGCTGCCTTTGCAGGAAGCTCCCTTGAAGCTGTCGTGCCGTTGCCATCAGGCGGATTTGATGATACCTGGACAGGATTTCGCGAAACCGCTATATTATTTGATGGGGCTGTCTGATCATGACCGGAAGTTGTTCCGGTGCTTGCTGAAACTGTCAGGTCGTTTACTGAGACTGCCGCTGTTTTGTCCGGCTTAGGAATGGATACAAGGAAATCCACATCACCGTCAAATTCAGAAGAAAGACCGGTGTCCGGTTCACTTAAAGGCAGCAGGTTTATACCTGTAGGTTCTCCCGATGGGGCGTAAATAAGCTCCACAACACCCTTTGATATCCAGTACTTTATGGCACGGCATATATCCTTTTCGGTAAAATTAAAATGATCTGCTATATCTGAAACCGCCACTGGCCCCGATGAGGACATGAGCCTCACAAGATACAGGTATATCTTTACGAAATCCCCATTGGCGTCTGTCATGTAATAGTCAATAAAAAAATTGGATATTGAGGAATATGTTTCTCTATTTTTTGCTGAAATTGTTATATATCCCATTTTAAAAACTCCTTAAAAATACTCCTCAAATACATGATTTTGAGAGCACTTATCTCAAGTGCAAATGAATTATAGCACGAGTTTTTTAAAATGCAAGCCGAACAACTGATTGGTTGGGAAAAGAGGATAGCGTGTGGAAAATGTTGATAATGTGGGTAAGGCGTCAACATAATAAACATTGAGAAAATAAATGTCCTGATAACATTGATTCTGTGGGATTTTGTAAATTTTAGGTAAAATGTTATGTCAACACAAATAAAAAAGCCGGGAAAGATATTTCTCTAACCCGGCTATGTGGAAAGTGTTGATAATTATTTTTTTATGAGATCATTGCCGATAGAATCAACGTTTCCGGCACCCATGGTTATCAACAAGTCATTTTTTTTCAGATTTTTTAAAAGGTAGTTTTCTATGTCCACAAATGTAGGCAGATAGAAAGCGTCGGTTCCGTATGCTGCAATCTTGTCTGCCAGCTCTGATGATGACACAAGACCTGTATCCTTCTCACGGGCGGCATATATGTCAGCCACTATAACATGGTCGCACTCCTTAAGGGCAGCAGCGAAGTCATTTAACAGGGCATAGGTTCTGGTGTAGGTGTGTGGCTGAAATACAACCCAAAGCTCATTATAGTCGGTCATTTTGGCAGCGGAGATAGTAGCGGCTATCTCTGTTGGGTGATGAGCATAATCGTCCATTACCTTTACATTATCAAGGATGGTTCCTTTATACTGGAATCTTCTCTTGGCACCAACACATGCAAGAAGTCCTGCTTTGATGGCGTCCATGGAAATTCCCAGCTCCTCTGCTGCGGCAATTGCAGCCAGTGAATTGTATACGTTGTGCCTGCCGAATACCTTGAGCTTGATCTCTGTGATCTCAACGCCGTCCTTAACAAGAGTATATGTAGGATGCCCAAAGCTGTCGAAGGTTATATTCTTTGCTGTGTAGTTGTTATCTTCACTTTCGCCGAAGGTCAGTACACGGCAGGAAAGATCGCGGACAACAGTATCGTAGTACTTCATGTCACCGTTTACTATAACAAGACCTTCCTTCGGAGTCTTGGTTGCAAAGGTGTGGAATGATTCGGCAATCTCCTCTATTCCGCTGAAGAAATCCAGATGGTCGGCATCTACATTAAGTATTAGGCTGATGTACGGCTTGAAGGCATGGAAGCTGTTGGTGTATTCACATGCTTCGGTGACAAAATATTCTGATGAGCCTACGCGGATGTTTCCGCCGATAGCATCTATCATACCACCAACTGATATAGTAGGGTCTGTATCTCCCTCCATCATTATGAGAGAGAGCATTGAGGTGGTTGTTGTCTTGCCGTGGGTTCCGCTTACGGCGACGGAATATTTGTAATTTGCCATGATCTGACCAAGGAGCTGTGCTCTGGTGAGCATCGGAATACCGGCGTTCTTTGCTGCCTGGAATTCCTCGTTGTCCTGTCTGATAGCTGCTGTATATATAACAAGATCTATATTGTCATTGATGTTGCTGGCGTACTGACCTATGTTGATCAGTGCCCCCATTTCGGATAATTCATTTGTTATTTCGGATGCTTTCATGTCTGAACCTGTGACCTTGAAGCCCTCCTTGATTAATATTTCTGCGAGACCGCTCATGCTGATTCCGCCTATTCCAATAAAATGTACTCTTATTGGATTGTTAAAATCGATCGTGTACATTGTAGTTCGCCTTCCTTTAAAAAAATAGTGATGTGAATGCCATAGTTAATCTTATTATAGCATATATCAATAAGTGTGGCACGATTTTTTTGATAAACCGTCATAATTGTATGGGTATACAGCATATTTCACAATAAGTATTATAAGTATTGGCGTGATCTGGATGGTTGTTTTTCATTGACGGTTATTGGGGAAAGTAATATACTATCTTGTATGTACGCAAACATTTCATTAGTGTTTGTAGTTTATTGAAGGAGGGTTTTTGTAATGGCAAAAAAACCGTATTATATTACTACTGCGATTGCTTATGCATCAGGTAAGCCTCATATAGGAAACACATACGAGATCGTGTTGGCAGACAGCATCGCAAGATACAAAAGATTTACAGGATATGATGTAAGATTTCAGACAGGTACTGATGAGCATGGTCAGAAGATCGAGAACAAGGCATTTGAGAACATGCAGACACCAAAACAGTTCGTAGATGATGTGTCGGGACAGATTAAGGATATCTGGGATCTTATGAACACTTCTTACGATAAGTTCATCAGAACAACTGATCCTGACCATGAGCTTCAGGTTCAGAAGATATTCAAGAAGCTTTACGATAAGGGGGATATATACAAGAGTGAGTACGAAGGACTTTACTGTACCCCATGTGAGTCATTTTTCACGGAGAGCCAGCTTGTTGACGGTAAGTGCCCTGACTGTGGCAGACCCGTTGAGAAGGCGAAGGAGGAAGCATATTTCTTCAAGATGAGCAAGTATCAGGATAAGCTCCTTAAGCATATAGAGCAGCATCCTGAATTCATCCAGCCTGAGTCAAGAAAGAATGAGATGGTAAATAACTTCTTAAAGCCGGGCCTTCAGGACCTCTGCGTTTCAAGAACATCATTCAAGTGGGGAATACCGGTTGACTTCGATCCTAAGCATGTTGTGTATGTATGGATAGACGCTCTTTCGAATTATATAACAGGTCTTGGTTATGACGTTGACGGACACAATGACGCCAAGTTTGACAGATACTGGCCTGCAGACCTTCATCTCATAGGTAAGGATATATTAAGATTCCATACCATTTACTGGCCTATCATGCTTATGGCACTGGATCTTCCGCTTCCAAAGCAGATATTCGGACATCCATGGCTTATCCAGAGTGATGGTAAGATGAGTAAGTCAAAGGGAAATGTTATGTACGCAGATGACATGGTAAGATTCTTCGGAGTTGATGCTGTAAGATTTTTCGTGCTTCACGAAATGCCATTTGACAATGATGGGGTTATCTCATGGGAGCTTGTTGCAGAGCGTGTTAATTCAGAGCTTGCAAATACTCTCGGAAACCTTGTAAACAGAACTATCTCCATGTCAAATAAGTATTTTGACGGAGTTGTGACAAATAAAAAGGTAAATGAGTCTGTTGATGATGATCTTAAGAAGGTTGTCCTTGACTGCAGGCTTAAGGTTGCCGAGTGCATGGACAAGCTTAAGGTTGCCGATGCTATCTCAGAGATATTTGCCCTTTTCAAGAGATGTAACAAATATATAGATGAGACAATGCCATGGGCCCTTGCAAAGGAAGAGGACAAGGCAGACAGACTTAACACAGTTTTATACAATCTTGTGGAGAGCATCGTTATCGGTGCTTCACTCCTTGAGCCGTTTATGCCTGATACATCAGTGAAGATCCTTAACCAGTTAAATGCTGTAAAGCGTAAGGTTACAGAGCTTGGTGAGTTTGGTCTCTATCCATCGGGGAATAAGGTTACAGAAAAGCCTGAGATCTTATTCGCAAGAATAGATGTTAAGGAGCTTATGGCTGAGGTGGAGAAGTTTGCACCAAAGGTTGAGAAGAACTTCTACGAGGAAGCAAGAGAGAAGAAGGAAGAGAAGAAGAATTCTGCCGAGCATAAGAAGGTACAGATGGCTGAGGCTAAGGTTGCAGCCCTTAAGAACGATCCTTCTGTTATGGATAAGACAGAGATATCTATAGAAGAATTCCAGAAGATGCAGCTTATGATCGGTGAGATCGTTGAGTGTGACGAGGTTCCCAACTCAAGAAAGCTTCTCTGCTCAAGAGTTAAGTTCGGTGAGAACAATTACAAGCAGATTGTTTCAGGAATAAAGGGATTTTACAGTCCTGATGAGATGGTGGGCAAGAGAGTTGTTGCTGTTGTGAACCTTAAGCCTTGCAAGCTTGCAGGGGTTATCTCAGAGGGAATGTTACTGTGTGCAGAGGATACAGAGGGTAACCTTTCACTTCTGACTACAGAAAAAAATCTTCCGGGCGGATCATTTATCAGCTAAGGTTTGTTGTTTATATTAATTGATTTAAAACCGGGGATATGATAATATATGAGTATCTATAAGTAGCTGTAGGACAGTGCTCCGGCAGGTACTTATCATGACTTAATACTAAAATCCAGGTTTCCGAAGGGAGAATAATATATGTGTGGAATCATAGGCTTTACAGGAAGTCTTCCGGCTAAAGATATCCTTATTGATGGTCTGGCAAGACTTGAGTACAGGGGCTATGACAGTGCGGGTATAGCACTCTTAAATGATGATGATACTCTTACCATAAGAAAAAAAGCAGGAAGAGTTGACGAACTCAGAGCAATGTGCAGTGACAGGGAATATACCTCTACCTGCGGTATCGGACATACAAGATGGGCTACTCACGGAGGAGTTACCGATATTAATGCCCACCCACATAAGTGTGGAAAGGTAGCAATCATCCATAACGGAATAATTGAGAATTACTACGATATAATAAGAGAATATGGTCTCGCAGACATGCTTGTATCCGAGACGGATACGGAGGTCGTGGCAGCACTTCTTGATAAGCTGTATGACGGTGATCCGGTGAAGACCATAAAAAAAGCTGTAAATATCATATCGGGATCGTTTGCATTGTGCATAATGTTCGCGGATCATCCGGGAAAGATATATGCAGTGAGAAATGTAAGTCCTATGGTGGCTGCATCAAGTGAGAAGGGATCTATAATAGCATCCGATCTCACAGCTATAATTTCTTTTTCGAAGGAATACTTTGTTGTGCCTGAGTATCACATACTTACTATGACAGAAGAAGGCATTAAGGTTGAAGATATGAAGGGCAATGTAGTGAAGCCGCAGATGTTAGAGATCACATGGGATATAGAGGCTGCCCAGAAGGGTGGTTTTCCTCATTACATGCTAAAGGAGATCTATGAACAGCCAGATTCACTCAGAAATACCATTACCCCTAGAGTTGTGGATGGACTTCCTGATTTTGCTGAGGATGGAATAGACGATGAGGTGTTTAAGAACTGCACCAATATTACAGTAGTAGCGTGTGGCACAGCAATGCATGCCGGCATCGTGGGCAAGGCAATGATAGAGGCGGAACTTAAAATACCGGTAAATGTAGAGATTGCATCAGAATTCAGGTATAAGGAACCATTGATTGATGATAAGACTCTGGTCATTGTGACATCACAGTCAGGTGAGACCATTGATACTCTTGAGGCATTAAGACTTGCCAAGAGATGTGGTTCGAAGGTCTTGTCAGTGGTCAATGTAAAGGGCTCTACCATTGCAAGAGAGAGTGATTATGTTCTTTATACACACGCAGGCCCGGAGATTGCGGTTGCGAGTACAAAGGCGTATTCAGTACAGATGGCTGCCATGTATCTCATAGGATGCAGGATTGGTCTTGTTAAGGGGATATACACTGAAGAGAAAGCAAGACAGTTCATTGCATCTCTTCTGAGTGTGATTCCGGTTATTGAAGAGACACTTAAGCAGGCCGACAGAGTTAAGGAAGTCGCCAATTACATAAAAATGGCACCGGACGCTTTCTTTATCGGAAGGGGAATTGATTATACACTTTCACTTGAAGGTGCACTGAAGCTTAAAGAGATTTCATATGTTCATGCTGAGGCTTATGCCGCAGGTGAGCTTAAACACGGAACTATAGCTCTTATTACAGAGAATGTTCCGGTTATAGCCTTGGCTACACAGGAGGCTGTATATGGAAAGATGATTTCCAATATCAGAGAGGTTAAGGCCAGAGGGGCATATGTCATCCTTATCAGTATGGATGATAAGGTTGATGACAAGACAGTATGTGATAAGCACATAAGGATACCAAAGCAGGATAATCTGTTCTCGGTGTTTGCCACTGCGGTGATACTTCAGCTTATTGCGTATTACACTTCGGATGCAAAGGGGCTTGACGTGGATAAGCCGCGTAACCTTGCAAAATCCGTAACCGTAGAATAGATTTCTGCGGTGATAGAGCAAATTGGGAGGATACTTATGAGCGCGGAAAAGGCATATTTGTGTGATGAATATAAGCTTTATTTCAAGATTGAGGATGATATTGATATTCTCAGAAATGAAATGGAGATTTATAATTCGTCATTTGTGGGTAATAATTGTTTCTGTCATCAGGAATATATAGATGGTCAAAAGACACTTAAATATTCTATACCTGCCATGCTTACCATGGAACAGTTTATTACAAAAAAAATTCACAGAGATGAGCTTGTGGCAATATTCTTCAGTATTGTTGACCAGCTTATGTATATTAAGGCAAACGACCTTCCTATAGGTAAGGTTATTCTGAGTATTGGTTACATGTACATTAATCTTGATGACATGAGCGTACAGCTTATTTATCTGCCTATTGATAAGGAAATGGATAAGTGTAACATGGACAAATTTGTAAGAGACTTTATTGGCAGACTTACATTTGCCAATAAAGAGGCATCGGACTGCGCTTATGAGATTATAAGATATTTTGATCATAATAAGATATTTTATTTGTCTGATTTCTACAAGTATGTTGTTGGAATCAGAAATAACGCAGCTGCACATTCCGTGATTGAGGATACATTCTTACAGGAAGGCAAGAGTCCATTATCGGTAGAACAATATGAGGCTGACCTTAAGGCAGCAGCAGAACAACAGGCTTCACAGCCATCCTTCAAGCTTGCCAAGGAGGTTAAGGATTATTCAATGAATGATATTGGATTTGGAGTAGATGATGATTCAGATGCAACATCAACTACAGTTCTTACGAGTGCTTCCGGCAAGAAGTCGGGACCGGTCATCATCAGAACGAGAACAGGTGAGAGGATAAGGATTGACAAGCCTATATTCTGTATAGGAAAGTCTGCGCAGGGCGTTGATTATCAGGTTACTGACAACAATTCAGTAAGTAGAAGACATGCATACATAATAAATGTAAATGGTGTGTACTACCTGAGAGATAACAAGTCTACCAACCATACATACCTTGGCGGTAAGATTATAAACAGTGGTACAGATATGATGCTTATTGACGGAAGCAGATTTAAACTTGCAAACGAGGAGTTCACATTTAAGGAGAAGTAAACTCCTGGAAGCCTTGCTGCCATAACAAGAAAGAGACATGTGGAAATCACATGTCTCTTTTTTAGTTATTGCTGTTATTACTGTTGTTACTGTTATTACTGTGCTTCGTCGCTGCCTGTATCTGCCGTTGTATCAGCCTCCGAGGAAGTGTCGGATTCTGTGTCGGTTTCTTCAGAACCGTCCTCCAATACAAACATTGAATTTTCTATATCTACAATACTGTCTGATGATATGGAGTAATATTTTCCGTTGTCGTCTATGAGAACCTTTAATTTTACAGGCTCGCCATATTTCATTTCTGCCGCATGGGACTCAAGGATATCTGCAAGTCCCATAGCAAATGCTTCTTCGTATTCAGTGGTGGTTGAATTGCTGTACATGCCATTCTCAACATCGTCATTGAATTTGTTTATATATTCAACGACATCACCGTGGGCCTGATTAAGGAGGTTCATAGGAGTTATCTCCACATCAACATAATAGTTGTCCCCATCGGCATAGGCTTCTGAAACAGTGAATTTACTGTGCTTGTATATTTCCTTGGCAAGGGCTGTGAATCTTTCGGATACGGTTACCGAGGAAACATTGGATGCCGAATAGTGTTTTAAAAGCTGTGAGCCCAGATTTGAAGCACAATCCTCATACATGCTTAATGCGTCAGATTCGTTCCCGTTGTCGTCCTTTATGTATTTGTTGAAATTTCCCTTGAAGTTTACATCCATTATGTTTTCTACATACTCTTTATACGCTACTTTTTTTCTGAGACTTCTGCAGCCGCACATGGAGAGAACCATGGTCAGCGTAAGCGCAAGTATAAGTGATCTTTTAAAAATTATCTTCATATATCTGTACCTCCAGGGCTGTGCGTCAGGGCGCACAATCTGTGAAAAATCATCTGTATAGTTTATTAAAAAATGCAATCAAGTTACAATATAGCATAAATTCTTTTTTTTGCAACTAAAAAACAAAAATGAAGTGCAAAAGCATATATGTTGTGATATAATGTGCATTACAGTGGAGTGTAAATAATCAGTCTATACACGGAGGTAATTTAGAGATGGCAAAGAATTACGATGAAGAGAACGCAGGAGCTGTGGAGACATTCAAGACAGTGAAGTTTGGAGGCTATGATAAGGCTTCCGTTGATTATTATATAGAAGATCTTAAGGCTTCTCACGAGAAAGAGGTTGAAGAGCTTAAGGCAAATGTCAACAAGCTCTCGGAGGCAGTTCTTAGTCTTAAGAATATGAGAGAGTTGAACATATCAGAGTCAGGAAAGACAATAGATACTCTTAAGGAGAAAAACGCAGAACTTGAGGCAGAGATGGAATCTCTCAAGGAACAGGTTGATGCTTACAAGCAGAGAGAGTTTGATTCGGCTAAGAGATATGAATCCATTTCAAGAACACTTCTTGAGGCAAGAGAGAGTGCGGATACACTCGTTGCCCATACCAAGAAAAAGTGTGAGGATATGGAAGCAGAGACAACAGCAAAATGTGAGGCACTAGATCGTGAAACTACAGAGAAGTGCAGAGGCATTGAGGCAGATACAGACAGTAAGTGCAAGGCAATGTATGCCAAGACAGAAAGCAGTTGTAATGCCATGAAAGAACAGGCATATTCAGAGAGCGAAAGACTTAGAAACAGTGCTCATGAAGATGCACAGGCTCTCAAGGCCAAGACAGATTATGAGTGTAAGGTTCAGGTAGAAAATGCCGAGAAGGAAGCAGAGAGCATCAAGACTCAGGCACAGACAGAAGTATATATGCTCCGTTCAAATGTTAAGAAGGAGTGTGAGAGCGTAAGCAAGTACATGCAGCAACTTCTTTCATCGCTTGATGGGGTTGTTGATGCCTGCTGTTCAACAAAGGATGTTGCAGACAAAGCTTTCACAGGCCTTAGGAGTGAGGCTGCCGACATGGTTGGCGATGCTGTCGGTGCATCAGAGGAAAATTAATAAGGGGAAGATGTAATATAGATTATATTTTCCATTATAGTATAAAACTTTTCTATTTCGCTAAGGCATAGAAAAGTTTTATCTATTTATTGTAATTGGTTTGGGGTCAAGGATAAAAGGGAGATGTACATATGGAGATAAGCAAGGCAAAGAATTATATAGATTTCCTGAGCAATGTGCAGTATCCGGCAGTTGTGTTCTGTGCCGATGGAGAGGTGCTCAGTATTAACAAAGCAGCAGTGAATATTATAGGAGATAACATTACAAGTATTTCCATGGAACCGGATAAATTTATGTCCAGCGATGAGTTTTGGCCTACTCTGGAGAAGACAGGCACCATAATATGGCACAGGCTTATGCTCAGGGTGAATAAAAAAGATAAATATGTAGTAAGTGGATTTGTCAATAAAACAGAGTATGATGACAGGACAGCATATATCGTTTTGTTTGAACTTCGTTCAGACGTTGCCATAGGAAGTGTAAGTCTTGAGAGAATCATAAATCACATAGGTGTTGTGGCACTATATCTGTACAGACCCGATGGGGTATGGCAGACAAGATATGTATCAAAGAACATTACAGGTCTTGGATATAAAGAGGGGGATTTCTACAAGGGAACAGTGGGACTTCAGGAATTGTTCGTTAAGGATGATTATGATATACTTATCGGTAATATCTATAAGGCAGAGAATTCCCGTGCAACGGATTTTGAGATGAAGGCCCGCCTTATTCTTGCTGACAGCTCTATTATGAAGACCACCCTCAAGTGTCACCTGGTAAGGACGGTAGATGATGTCCTGGATGGAATTGAGTTTCTGTTCATAGACGATAAAGAGAATCATATTTCCGAAGAAAATAATGGATTTATCATGTCGGTTCTCAATAAGATAAAGACGATTGCTGTGGTGATCCAGTATGATCATAACGGAACGAATCATGTGAAGTACATAACTCCTAATGCCAGGATGCTTGGCATAAATGTTGAAGCCATTTCAGCAGGCAACAAGCTTATGATTGATTATGTCCATCCGGGAGACAGAGACAGAGTTGTCAGAAATGCAAAGAGAGCTCTTGCCACTGACAGGAAAGATTATACAGAGGAGTACAGAGTCGTTGATGATCTGGGTAAGGTGAAATGGGTCAAGGCTCAGAACAGTATTACAGAAGCAAATAAGAAATCATATACAGTGGAGCACCTTATCACAGACATAACAGAGACTAAGAATCTTGAAAGCAGCGTTGATAAGGCTAAGAAGGATTATGAAGACAAGCTTTCGTATATTATGAACGAACAGCTTCCAAGTGAAGAGGAAAATGACAGATATCTGGATAGAGATAGATGGAACAGACTGGTAAAAGCATTTTCGGAGATAAGCCGGCTGTATTCTACAATTATTGATCCGGATGGGGTACAGCTCGTGGAGCCGGCAGGACCGCAGGAGAATTTCGGCAAGTTCTATGATATGTTTGAGAAGCCCCAGTATAAGGATATATATGCCAAGCTTAATGAGGCTATCTTCAAAAATAATGTTCCTTGCATTATGGAGATGGACGACGGCTACAATGAGAGTCGTATCTGTGGAGCACCTATTATGGTGGGAGACAGGCATCTGGGAACCTGGATTGTCTGTGCTTATGATGCGGAAGATGTGGCAAGGATGAGAGATATATACAGATACCATTGGGATCTTTGCGCTGTATTCTCTGATTATGTATATAATTCAAAGGTTGTGGCAAGAGAGGCTAAGAGAAGCAAGTCCATTGAACTTCAGTTTGAAGAAAAGATGAAGCGTCAGAGAATCATAACGGATGCGTTGAATGCCATGGATGACGACAGCAATGCCACTATCAATACCATAATGAAGCAGGCGGGAGAGTATTTGGGAGTTGATGTTATCACCCTTTACAAGGTTGATGAGAATGAAGATTACTTTTGTACCAATTTCTGGACAAGAGATGAGTACATGTCTGCAGATGAATATATAGATATGTGGCATAAAGGAAACAGGATTGTTCCGTTTTCAAGGAATGATGGATATGACTATATCCTGTATGACGAGAATAACAAGATAAGTTCTATACAGAATGATGTTGAGGTGGCGGATATAAACAGTTTTGTTGCGTTGCTTACGGAGGTAAATAATGTCCATAACGGATGCATAGTATTTGCAACCTCTGATACAAGGAAGGTATGGACTGATGATGATATTGAGTTTGCCAAGGACATAAGAAACGTTATCCAGGGAGTGTTATTCCGGATTGAGGGAGATGGAAATATCAGGAATATAAACAGCATACTTATTGACACATACAACTTTATCAAAGTTGGAATATTCATAAAGGATGCTGAGACAGGAGAGGTTCTTTTCTCCAACGAGCCGTTAAACAAGAGGCTGGGATATAATTTTACAGGAAAAAACAGCAGAACCCTTGTGGAGGATTTAAAGGATAAATTCCGTGGAATGAATATGGGAACAGGATCGTTTCTCAGCAAGAGGGATAAGGTGACCTGGAGGAGTTATATTAAGGCTCTGGACCGGATTATGGATTTGACAGAAGTTGACATGAAATGGGTTGACGGAAGGAAGGCTTCTCTAGTAATATTAAAAGATGCTCAGGAACATATAAAATAAGAAAAATATTTTTGATATAGATATCTAGAAAGGAAAACATAATGGCAAGTTCAGACATAGGAATAGATTTGGGAACAGCCAGCATACTTGTGTATGTAAAGGGAAAGGGGGTTGTACTCAAGGAGCCGTCGGTTGTGGCATATGACAGAGATACGGATAAAATAGTGGCGATAGGTGAGGAAGCGAGACTTATGCTCGGAAGGACGCCCGGTAACATCGTTGCCGTAAGACCTCTTAGACAGGGAGTTATCTCTGACTATACCATTACTGAGAAAATGCTTAAGTATTTTATCCAGAAGGCTATAGGAAGAAGCTATTTTGGAAGAAGACCAAGGATCAGTGTGTGTGTGCCGTCTCAGGTGACAGAGGTTGAGAAGAAGGCTGTTGAGGATGCCACCTATGCAGCCGGTGCAAGGGAGGTTTCTATTATTGAGGAACCGGTGGCTGCTGCAATAGGTGCAGGCATAGACATTTACAGACCATGTGGCAATATGATAGTTGATATAGGTGGAGGAACAGCTGATATAGCAGTTATTTCCCTTGGCGGTCCTGTTGTCAGTGCTTCCATAAAGGTGGCAGGTGATGATTTCGATGAGGCTATCGTAAGGTTCATGAGAAAGAAACACAACCTTCTTATCGGTGAGAGAACTGCTGAGGAAATCAAGATAAAGATAGGCACATGCTATAGGCGACCGGAGAATATTACTCTGGATATCAGAGGAAGAAATCTTGTTACAGGTCTTCCGAAGACTGTAACCGTAACTTCGGATGAGACAGAGGAAGCTTTAAGAGAGCCTGCTTCACAGATTTGTGAGGCTGTACATTCGGTACTTGAGAGAACGCCGCCTGAGCTGGCAGCGGATATTGCCGACAGAGGTATAGTCCTTACCGGCGGTGGTGCCCTGCTTCACGGACTTGAGGAACTTCTTGAGGAGAAGACAGGGATTACTACAATGACAGCAGAGGATCCGTTGCGTGCAGTTGCCATAGGTACAGGAAAGTACATAGAACTGTTAAGCAGCAGGAAAGACTGATAGGAGATATATAGTGGTTAAGGAAGGCTATATAGAGAAGGTCATATATAAAAATGATGATAATGGCTACGCCGTTTTCACTGTGTCGGGTGAAGACGGCGAAGATGTTTTTGTAGGAACCCTTCATGATATAAATGAAGGCATGTATATAGAGGCAGAGGGGGAGTATGTGGAACATCCCCAGTATGACCTTCAGTTTAAATTTACATCTTATAAGATCAAAATGCCCGATGATGCTTTAAGCGTAGAAAAGTATCTGGGTTCTGGAATAATAAAGGGCGTAGGACCTGCCCTTGCAAAAAGGATAGTCAAGAAATTCAAGATGGATTCCCTGAGGATAATTGAAGAAGAGCCGGAGAGACTTGCGGAGATCAAGGGTATCTCTGCCAGAATGGCAAGGAATATTGCTGTGTCATACAGTGAGAAAAAGGAGATGCAGGACGCTATCATCTTCCTTACAGGATATGCCATATCCGTAAATCTTGCGGTGAAGATCTACAATGAATACGGCTCAGACCTGTATGATGTTGTAAGGACAAATCCCTACAAGATAGCGGAGGACATCACCGGAGTAGGCTTTAAGACTGCCGACGAGATAGCTATGAGGATGGGCATACAGGAGGACTCGGATTTTAGGATAAGAGCTGCGGTGCTATATACACTTACAGCAGTCACAGGACTTGGACATATGTATCTGCCTCAGGAAATGCTGGTGAAGAGAACCTACAGCCTGTTAACGGACGAGATGACACCATACAGTGAGGACTTGGTGGAGCACATCAATCGTCAGATAGTATTTCTCCAGATTGATGGGAAGATAGTTGTGAAGCAGATACATCTGCAGGAGACAGATGGTGAGGATGCTGTGATTTCTGCTGTGTACAGTTCGGCAAATTACTACATGGAGCTTAATACTGCCAGAATGCTTACAGATCTGGATGTGGATTTCTCGTTTATGGGTTCCGATGTTATGGATAATCTGAAGCTTATACAGGAGCAGGAACACATCAGTCTTGATGGAAAACAGGTAGAGGCCATTGAGAGCGCAGTTACCCACGGCGTTTCTATTGTGACAGGTGGTCCCGGAACCGGTAAGACCACCACTATAAATGCTCTAATAAAGGTATTTGAAATGTCGCAGGTAAATATAATGCTGGGAGCACCTACAGGACGTGCGGCGAAGCGTATAACTGAGGCGTCGGGCTATACAGCCCAGACCATACACCGTATGCTAGAGCTTACAGGTGGCAGTACGGATGAGGAGGGATTTTCTGCTTATCAGTTTGGCAGAAATGCATCAAATCCCCTTGAGACTGATGTGATAATAATTGATGAGATGTCCATGGTTGACAACATGATATTCTACAATTTACTTAAGGCTATCATGCCGGGAACAAGGCTGGTTCTGGTGGGAGATGCCAATCAGCTTCCATCTGTGGGACCGGGAAATGTCCTGAGGGATATTATCGCCTCCGGAACATTTGCAGTGACAGAGCTTGATAAGATATTCCGTCAGGGAGAGGGCAGTGACATCATTACCAATGCCCACAAGATAAATAAGGGAATAAGTCTTGAGATAAAGAATACCAGCAAGGATTTCTTCTATATTCCGAGAAGTAACACAAGGAGTATAACAGACGAGCTGGAGGTGCTTATTACCAAGAATCTGCCTAAGTTCTTCAAGCTTGATCCCATGAACATACAGATACTGACTCCTATGAGGAAGTCGGAACTTGGTGTGGAAAACCTTAACAAGAAGCTGCAGGATATCCTTAATCCGAAACGTGAGAGTCTTCCGGAAAAGGAGAGGGACGGAGTTATCTTCAGACAGGGTGACAAGGTTATGCAGATAAAAAATAACTATAAGCTTGAATGGAAGATAAAGAATGGCTCCTATGTGAAGGAAGAGGGAGTTGGAGTGTTTAACGGTGACGTGGGCTTTATTACCGGCATAAATGATTTCGACCAGATAGTTACAGTGGAGTTTGATGACTGCAGGGAGGTGCAGTATACCTACGGACAGCTTGACGAGCTGGAACATGCCTATGCCATCACAATCCACAAATCCCAGGGCAGTGAGTACCCTGTGGTAATAATCCCATTGTTCTACGGACCGCCGAAACTTTTAAGCAGAAACCTTTTGTACACTGCCGTAAGCCGTGCCAAGCAGGGAGTTGTACTGGTGGGGAATCTGGGAATGGTAGACACCATGATAAAGAACAATCAGGAGCAGAAGAGATATACCACACTGGCACTTAGGCTTAAGGAGATCAGAAACGGCGGTATTGAATAACAGATTTGCTGCATGCTGCTGAGAATGTCGAATGTGACAGATGCATGGGCATACACACAAGGATATGCAAAAACGTGAATATATAGACAAAATTACATAGTGTTAAGGAAGAGGTGGTCAGTGTTTGATAAAGGATATGTTGCTTGATATGATATTTCCAAGGCGATGTCCTATATGTGACAGGGTTCTGGGAAATATTAATGGCTGCGGCGGGAGTCGTTGCTTGGTGTGCAGTGAGCATGATGATCTTCCCTTTGTAGGGAGAGTCAGGTGTATGAAGTGCGGCAAGGAGATAGAGACAGATACCGCAGAGTATTGCAGTGACTGTGAGAGATATCCTAAGATTTATAAAAGATGTTATCCACTGTTTAATTATATAGAGCCGGTGAAGGGCAGCATATTGGCAGTTAAATACAGAAACCGCAGGGAATACTGTGACTACTACGGAAGCGCAATGGCAGAAATGCTTTGCGATACCGTAAGAAGGAACGGGATAGATGTTCTGGTGCCGGTACCGGTACACAGGCATAAACTGAAAAACAGAGGCTACAATCAGGCACAGATTCTGGCAGAGGTCGTAGGAAGACATCTGGCGATACCTGTGTGTACGGATATGCTGTTGAGACTTGAAGATACCAGACCTCAGAAGGAACTTGATAATCTTCAGAGGGCAAATAATATGAAGAATGCCTTTGGGGCAGGAAATTCCCACAGAAATTACAGACGGATAATGATAATTGATGACATATATACAACAGGTGCTACCATGGATACCTGTGCAAGGATACTTATGGAAATGGGGGCTGAGGCAGTGTATGGGGCGGTTGTATGTATCGGGGTTGCGTGATATGACAGACCTGTGAACAGTGGAACTGTGATTTATGATCTAAAAAAGAGCCGACAGTTTGAAATGTCGGCTCTTTTTGTTATGGCAGCGAGTCAGGTGCAACATGTTTGCATGATTTCATTTGACCACTGCTGATCAGTTTATACACTATTTTTCTGCCGGGACAAGATCATCCTTCGTAAGGGTCTCAAGAAGCTCCTTGGTGATCTCCTGATTGCAGGTTACAACTCTTGTTGCCTGCCTTGATATAGCTGTCTCCATGAAGTTTCTTACCTCACGGGCATTTGCAAAGTTCTCGTCGTGACTTTCGGAGCGAAGCTTGAAATATTCTCTGGCATATTCCTCGGCGTCAGTTGAAAGCACATAATCCTGCTTCTTACACATGCTCTTAAATATATCCATAAGTTCGTCGCCGGTGTAATCCTCGAAGGTGATGAACTTGTTAAATCTTGAACGAAGTCCCGGATTGGAGCTTAGGAACTCCTCCATAAGATCAGGGTAGCCGGCTACGATAACCACCAGATCATCTCTATGATCCTCCATTGCTTTAAGAAGGGTGTCGACCGCTTCCTGACCGAAGTCATTGTCGCCTTTTCCTGCGGTAAGGGTGTAGGCCTCATCTATAAATAATATTCCGCCCAGTGCCGAATTTATCACCTCTGTGGTCTTGATGGCGGTCTGACCGATGTAGCCCACCACAAGAGTGCCACGGTCTACCTCCACAAGTTGTCCCTTCTTAAGAACACCTAGCTGTCTGTAGATGGACGCCAGAAGTCTTGCCACTGTGGTCTTACCTGTTCCGGGATTGCCCGAGAATACCAGGTGAAGGGATACTGACGGCTGTTTCATGCCATTTTCCTCACGGAGCTTTCTTATCTTAAGGAGATTTACCAGGTTGGCAATATCCTGTTTGACAGATCTTAAGCCTGTCATGGAATTTAATTCCTCAAGGAGTTCATCTACATCCTTTACGGTGTCGGTCTCCGTTACGGCATTTGATGTTGATGCCACAGGTTTTAATGCATTGTATTTCTCTAAAAGAGGACTTGGATCATTCGCATACAGATTAAGAGACTTGAGGTAATTGTCAAGCATTATGCAGTAGCCGGTAAGACGTCCTACCTCCTCTTCGGATTTGTCGCTGTTGAGGGCGATAAATTCAAGACCTGTAAGCTTGAAGCACCTGAGATAGTCTCTTGAACGTTTTGGCAGGTTCGGATTGCCCTTCTGTCGTCCCAGATCCGCTGCTACGAAATATGTAAGGGAGCGTGGCGGAGTCAGAGGAAAATCCTTGTTTTCTGTACGCTCGTATTTGAAGTCCCGAAGCTTGTCTGATGTGAACTGGTAATTGGCATATTCCCGTATGAACTTTATCTCCATAGTAACCTCATCGTTGTCGGATGAGGACAGGTATGCCAGAAACTGGATAAGGTCAAATCGGAACATTTCCCTCATTCTTATACCTTTTGCGGTTCCTGCACCATAGCCCTCATTATCTACGGCGTCTGCATACATAAAACAATTATCTATTTCAGCTTTTAGTGAATAATTCATTTTCTCCTCCATCCCCATATAGCTCAGGCTCATTTATATCATTTTACGTTTGACTTGCACGGCAGGTCTTTAATCAATCCTCTGTGTTATCTTCCTGCTTGGTGTAAGAGGCAACACTGTTGGCTCTTTCTGAAAGGCTGAGCTTTCTGCCGGAAGCTACCTTTGCTGCTGTTTTGTTTTTTTCGGAAGTGTCCTTTGGTTTTGCTGTAGTATTGGTCTTGACAGTCTCCTGATCAGTAGTGTCTACGGCCGCATTGTCCTGAACGTCCTTGTCAGCAGCCTCATCAGTATCCTCATCAATATTCCCATCTTCGGCTTCTTCGCCCGCATCGCTTGCGGTTGTGTTGAATTTCAGCTTCTCAAAGCCCGGTTCATCAGGCAGATAAGGAAGGAAGACCCGGTTGAAGATAAAGGCTGTCAGATATCCGTATACACCTGCACCACATATTACAACTATAAAGAGTACAATGGTGTAGAAGTATGAGAAGAGCCCTATAAGTCCCAGGGCAACGATCATAAGCAGTGTCCATGGAAAGTTCTTGACGGACAGTAAAAACGCATTTCTTATGGTTACGGTTATCTTGTTGTCGAATTTTGACTGGAGAGGAAACACATAGATCAGTATGAACGTATACACACATGTCAAAATTGTCGAAAACATTGTAAGCACACTATTGTGTGTCTCAATGGAGTAGCTTAGGTACCAGCCACATAAGAAGCCTGCAAATAACATGATAAGCCAGATTATTGTGGACTGTCTGAAGTTCTCCTTAAAGCTTTTGAAAAATCGCCTTGCAACGTAGCCGTCTTCGTATTTGACTGCTTTCATTGCTGTGTAGTATAAGGCTGTTGTTGATGCTCCTATGGTGACTATAGGCAGGGAGCATAAAAGCCACAGAAAATGAAGTATAAGAATATCACCTATTCGGTTAAGTATTCTGATGGCCATGTTGTCAGTGGTAAATATTTCGCTCAATGTTACATCCTCGATTCTGTTTTTGTATTTTTTCGTAATTTTCTCCTATTTCATTATTCTATATATAGAAGCATTTATTGTCAAATAAACAAAGTATATCTTTATAATTGTTTTATAAACTTTTTTTATATAGAACTTTATGTCTTGTTGTGATAAAATATGGCAAAAAGCATAATCATCGAAGGAGATGCAACAGCTTATGAAAGGAGCCGGAAAATGCACTTTCGACCATGTATAGATATCCACAACGGAAGAGTGAAGCAGATAGTTGGAGGAAGCCTTAAGGATGAGGGCAATTCCGCAAGAGAGAATTTCGTGTCGGGCTATGACGGAGACTATTATGCCGATATGTATAGAACTGACGGTCTTAAGGGTGGACATATCATTATCTTAAATCCTAAGGAAAGTGAATATTATAAGGCAGACCTGAAACAGGCAGAGCTGGCACTTACAGCCTATAAAGGTGGGCTGCAGATCGGCGGCGGAGTTACTCAGGACAATGCTGAGAGGTTCATAGACATGGGGGCTTCCCATGTGATAGTTACCTCCTGTGTGTTTAAAAACGGGGAGATAAATATGGACAATCTTAAGGCATTGGTGTCTGCGGTGTCAAAGGAACATCTGGTGTTGGATCTGAGCTGCAGGCGCAGGGCTGACGGATATTATATTGTGACAGACCGCTGGCAGAAGTTCACCAATGTACCGGTGAACAGGGAAACAATGGATTTCCTTTCGGAGTATTGTGACGAATACCTTATCCATGCTGTAGATGTTGAGGGACATGCTTCCGGTATCGAGGAGGATGTGGCAGCATTGTTAGGGGACTGGGGCAGGCTTCCCATGACCTATGCAGGCGGCGTTGCAGGCTTTGAGGATATAGAGAAGCTTAACACCCTGGGCAGAGGCAGGATAGATGTGACCATAGGAAGTGCTCTTGATATATTCGGGGGCAGTATGAGTTACAGGGATGTAGTAAATTATGTGAAGAGTTTATAGGAGTGGTATCAAAAAAAGCACGACATAATTTTTAAGGGCGTGCCAGAAGTTATTAAGGAGGAGAAAGATGAGAAGGTTTAAGAAGGTAGTGGCGGTTGCCCTGGCAGCCACCATGGCAACAGGTCTTATGGCAGGATGCGGAAGTAAGACAGCTGCCACAACATCGGCGTCCACAGAGGCAGCTGAGGTGGCAACAGAGGAGCAGGAGACAACGGAAGCAGCAACAGAGGAAGACACAGAAGAGGGTCTCGGAGTTGCAACGGGAGACAAGGCAGTGGATATTCAGTTTGACAGTGATACAGGAAATTTCCTGACCTATACAAATGGTGGCCAGGAAGAGATATCAAATGTAGACGGACAGTTATGTGTAACTATTCAGAAGTTAGGAAAGCTTGATTATGCAAATCAGATCTACTATGACGGCTTCAGACTTTACGAGGGCTGCGTATATAAGTATTCCTTTGAAGTGAGCTGTGATGTGGAGAGAACTATTGAGTGGAGACTCCAGATAAATGGCGGAGACTATCATCCGTATATATCGGGAAAGGACGTTATAGGACCTGAGAAGAAGACCATAGAGGCAGAGTTCACAATGAATGAGGCGTCAGATCCTGCACCGAGACTGGTATTCAACATGGGTAAATTCGACGATATAGATGAGGCTGCCGGAGAGCACAACATATATTTCGACAATATTCTCCTTGAGGCAACAGACGCTTCAAATGCCCAGAAGATAGAGGCTGTTCCTACACCTCTTGAGGTAAAGGTAAACCAGATAGGCTATAGGCCTGATTCAGTTAAGACAGTTACGGTAAACAGCAAGGAGGCAGAGAGCTTTGACGTGGTAGATGCTGCAAACGGAGAGACTGTATACTCAGGAAAGCTGGGGGATGTTATCTTTGATTCCTCTGCATCTGAGATGGCAAGGATCGGAGATTTCACAGAGCTTAAGACACCGGGCACATATAAGGTGGTAGCTGATGACGGAGAAGAGTCCTACGAGTTCAAGATAGAAGATGGCGTATATGATGACATTTACAAGGATATTGTCCTGATGCTTTATAAGCAGAGATGCGGAAGCGATCTTGATGAGAGCATTGCCGGAGATTTTGCCCATGCGGCATGTCATACAGGTGAGGCTGTGGTATACGGAACAGATACAAAGGTTGATGTAAGCGGCGGCTGGCATGATGCCGGTGACTATGGAAGATATGTGGTACCAGGTGCCAAGACAGTTGCGGATCTTATTCTTTCATATGAGGATACAGACGGAGCTGCCCTTGATGATCTGGGAATACCTGAAAGCGGAAACGGAGTGTCGGATCTGTTAGACGAGGCAAGATATGAGCTTGAGTGGATGCTCAAAATGCAGGATGCATCAACAGGGGGTGTATACCACAAGGTTACATGCGCTAACTTCCCTGAAACAGTAAATGCAGTTGATGAGACAGACCAGCTTATCCTTTCACCGATTTCAAATACGGCAACCGGTGATTTTGCAGCTGTTATGGCTAAGGCATCAATTATCTACGGAGATACAGATAAGGAATTTGCAGATAGGTGTCTTGCGGCAGCAGAAAAGGCATGGGAGTATTTAAGTGCTCACCAGGGCGATCCGGGATTTAAGAATCCTGAGGACATCGTTACAGGTGAGTATGATGATTCAAGCGATATAGACGAGTATCTCTGGGCAGCAGTTGAGCTGTATGCCGCAACAGGGGATACACAGTATAAGACAGTTGCGGACGAGATCATCACAGGGTCATCTCCTGTAGGCTATGATCTGGGATGGGCATCAGTTGGCGTATATGCACTTTATGACTATGCAAGATGTGATGATCCTTCAGAGGAGGCCAAGGAGAAGCTTATCTCAAAGGCGAACGCACTTGAAAGCATAATAAATAAGAGTGGCGTAGGCGTTGCCATTAAAGATTTCCCTTGGGGAAGTAACATGAATGTTGCCGATGCAGGTATGCTCCTTCTCATGGCAAATAAACTTTCACCGGATGAGAAGTACACAACATACGCCCAGTATCAGCTTGACTACCTTTTAGGTAGAAATGCCGTAAGCTACTGTTTTGTGACAGGCTATGGTGCAGTATCACCAACCCAGACACACCACAGACCTTCACAGGTACTTGAGGAGACAATGCCTGGTATGCTGGTAGGTGGACCGAACAGCGGACTTGACGAGTCCTACTCAAAGGCCGTTCTTACAGGATATGCTCCTGCCAGGTGCTATGTAGATAACTCGCAGGCATATTCATTAAATGAAGTTACAATATATTGGAACTCACCGCTTGTTTATCTTATGGGTTCCCTTAAATAACAGGAAGTAAATATGGACACTATTAAAGGATTGCTAAAAAAAGAAATAGTAAGATATGTGATAGTGGGAGGTTGTACTACAGCAGTGAATCTGGTGACATTTTCACTGCTGAGACTTCTTACAGACATGTCAAGAAGCATGGCAAATGTCATAGCCATCATCTGTGCTATGATCTTTGCCTTCTTTGCAAATAAATTTTGCGTGTTTACCGGAGGAAGCCATGCACCGTTACTTATGCTCAGGGAGTTTATATCCCATGTAGGAACCAGACTTTTAGCTATGATAATCGAGGTTATAGGAACTAACCTTTTGTGCGATTCCTTCAACCTCAATGAATTGTTTTCAAAGATTCTGGTTCAGTTTGCGGTAGTGGTGGTGAACTATATACTGGGCAAGTGTTTTGTATTCAAGAAAGATAAGAAGCCATTTGCCGAGATCTGGCGCGATGACTATATACTAATATTGAGCTTTGTGATTCCGGCGTTGTTTATGCTTGGCGTGTGGATTGCTGAGAAGATAGGAATATTCGGAGGAAACAGCCTTACCATGGTTGACAGTCTTCATCAGTATCTTCCGTTTTTTGCGGATTATCATGATAAGCTTACCGGAGAAAAGAGTATATTCTATAGTTGGAATGTTGGCCTGGGAAGCAACTTTCTGGCTATAATATCTTATTATCTGTCATGCCCGCTTAATTTTATAATCGTTTTATTCAAAAGGGAAAATCTTTATGCGGCAATGTCCCTTCTTATCAGCTTTAAGATTGCAATGTCAGGATTCACATTTGCATATTATTTAGGTGACCGGTTTAAGGATAAGAAGAACTGCCTCATACTCGTATTCTCAACGGCATATGCTCTTTCGAATTATGTGATAGGATACTCCTGGAATGTAATGTGGATGGATTGTATCATGATACTTCCGCTGGTTATGGCAGGATATCACAGACTTATGGAGGAGGGAGATTATAAGCTCTATACCTTCTCGCTTTTCTATGCACTCCTGTGTAACTATTACATTGCTTTTATGATATGTATCTTTCTTGTGATGTATTTCTTCCTGACAGGTCATAAGAATGTGAAGAAATTCTTCCTGGATGGATTAAAATTTGCCGGATGCTCCCTTCTCGGAGCGGGGCTCAGTGCTTTTATACTGGTCCCTGCATATGTGAGCATAAACACTACGGCGTCTGCCGCCAGGGTATTTCCGAAATTCTCATGGTACGGAAGTATATGGGAAATGATAAAGCAGATGTTCGTATTTACCAAGCCTATAAAGAGTCAGCCCTTTGACGGCGGTGTCAATCTGTATTGCGGAACCATCTGCTTCGTGCTGGTATTTCTGTACATATTAAATGGCAATGTAAAGCTATATGACAAGATAAGGAATGTTCTGTTGCTGGTATTTCTCATGGTGAGCTTCAATAATGAGCTCCTTAATTACATATGGCACGGCTTCCATAACCAGTACGGAATACCTAACAGATTTTCATTCCTGTTCATATTCGTGCTCCTTGACATGGGATACGAGGCTTTGAAAAAGCTTGACAGGATGAAGATGCCATGGGTCATTGCCGGTTCCGTCATGGGATATGGCTTCTTTTATCTGGCAAATTCCAACGCTATGCTTGATAGGAAGACGGTATTTGTAACTTCCATGTTTCTTGTGATCTACATCATGATCATATTTGCCGTGAAGCTCACAAATGAAAAAGTACGGAAGATTCTTGTCTGGGTGGTGTTAGTGGTATGCTTAAGTGAGACCATTCTGAATGCTGCATACGGATATGATAACAACGGATATGTGGATATAAGCCATTATTTCTCAGACGAGGCAGCCATGCAGGATGCCATAGATTTAATAGATCCTGATGATGAAGGCTATAGAGTTGAACTGATGGGAAGGACCGTGGTGGATGAGCCGACATACTACAGCATAAAAAATATGACATTGTTCGGTTCTACGGTATCGGCTGACCTTGTGGATGCTATGCACAGTCTCGGATATTATACCGGGGCAAATGAATACCTCTTTGATGGATCAAATCCTGTGAACAGTGCCATACTTAACCTGCGCTATCTTATTAAGAGACCGGATGACTATAATTCATTTGACGTGAAACCTGTGACCACCGTGTCAGGAATAGAGATATATGAAAATCCATACAGGTTAAGCACTGGCTTTATGGTGAACAGGGGGCTTCACAGCTGGGACGGCAGCGGGGCAAATATGTTCTACAGCCTTAACGACTTCGTTACAAAGGCAACAGGTGTGGACAATGTATTCGAGTACTACGACGCAGATGTATACTCCGATGGAGGAAACTGCGAGGTTACAAGACGTTCAAAGAACGATATAAATTACAACTATACAAGGCTTGAGGGAACAACAAATGATGTAAGACTGTCCTTTGAGGTTAAGGAGGAGACTGTAGATCTCTATATGATGGCAAATGCCAACGGAATATCAAAGATCAGAATATTCATTGATGACCAGGAGGTGAATTACGACAGGCTCCAGTACCAGATATACCATCTGGGACATCTGAACCGTGGAACCAAGGTCACCGTCCAGTACTGCTTCAGGGATGACGCAGCCTCCGGCGGCACGGTAAAGCTGATCTTAAGACAGTTCGACCGGGAGGCATGGCAGAAGGCATATGGCATACTCTCATCAGAAATGCTTGATGTGTCGGCGTTTGAAGAGGATTATGTGAAGGGAACCATCACAACGGATGAGGACGGACTGATGTTCACTTCAATACCATATGACGCAGGCTGGAAGGCATATGTAGACGGAGAAGAGTATGCTGTACAGACTGTCCGTGGAGCATTTATTGCAATAGATGTTCCGGAGGGAACCCATACGGTGGAATTTAGGTATTTCCCGCCGGGGCTTAAGGCAGGCCTTATGATAAGTGCGCTGGCACTTGTGATCCTTGGTGTATTATTGTGGCTTCCGGGCAGAAAGAAAATGCCCGAAAAAGGCGATAATTAAAATATGCTGTCATTGACCTTGATGATGGATTATATTATAATAAAAGCAGTATGTGTCGTGGTTTCACGACGGGGGCTAAAATATATTATGACAGAGGTGTAGCAATGGATAAGATTAAGGAATTGGGATGGAAACCGGTAGCCGGTGTTTCCGCGGTTCTTGCGTTACTTGCAGGAATTTTAGGCGTTGCAGGAAAGGGTGTTCCTGCCATCATCTTTGGTGTGCTGGCTGCTGTGGCAGTGTTTGGTGGATTTTTCGTGTTATGCGGTGAGCCTAAGGGAACAAGAACCAGTGGTGACAAGTATAAGAAGCTGTTCATGAATCTTCCTATAGGATTTGCACAGGCTAAGATAATCGAGAGTTCATCGGGAACAAGCTTTCAGATCGTTGATGCAAATGAAATCTTCGGCGAGTACTTCAAGCTTGATGTGTCGGATTACGCAGACAAGAACTTAAGTGAGAGCAAGATAGAGGTGCTTCAGGATATAAATGCATGGTTTAATGCATACAACACTTCAGGTACAAAAGAGGGAGATCTCATGGATGTTGAGATTACAATGGAATCTCTCCAGAAGGTATTTAATACCGTTATGTATAAGTCTGAGGCAGATTACATCAATATGGTTGTAATAGATGTGACAGAGCAGAAGGAGACAGAGAACAAGCTCAGTAAGGCTATTGTGGACGCTAACGCCGCATACAAGACCCAGGCTGAATTCCTTGCGAATATGAGCCATGAGATAAGAACTCCTATAAACGGAATACTTGGTATGCTCCAGCTTACACTTATGGCTGAGGATCTTCAGGCTGATTACAGGGATAACCTTATTACAGCCAAGAACTGTGCAGACACATTGCTGAGACTTATTAACGATATCCTTGATATAAGTAAGCTTGAAGCAGGAAAGTACAAGATCAAGGAGGAGATATTTGACATTAAGCAGGCTGTTGAGGAAACCGTTGCAGCACAGGTTCCTATTGCAACAAACAAGGGACTTCAGCTTGACTGTTCATTCTCCAACAACATTCCTAAGCTTGTTAAGGGTGATGGACAGAGAATACAGCAGGTGCTTAATTGTCTTATTTCAAATGCTATCAAGTTCACTGCCGACGGAAGTGTAAGAGTAAAGATCACATCCATGGACATGGGTGATACAGATAAGGTTAAGATCCGTATGGCTGTTGCCGACACAGGTATCGGTATATCAGAGGCTAACATGAGTAAGCTCTTCATAAGATTCAGCCAGGTGGATTCATCGGATACAAGAAGATACGGCGGATCAGGTCTCGGACTTGTCATTACAAAGCAGATCGTAGAGCTTATGGGTGGTGAGATCCAGGTACAGAGTAAGGAAGATATAGGTTCAACATTCATAGTAGAAGTTCCTATGAAGATAGTTAAGCCGGCAGATGATGCAGTTGATGAGTTCCTGAAGAAGGAAGAGTCACCGGCGGTATTCTCAATAAATGCCCACAGCAAGGCAAGGATTCTTGTGGCAGAAGATGAGCCTGTTAATCAGCAGGTTATAGGTAAGCTCCTTGGAATGGCAGGCTTCTCATATGATATAGCAGATAACGGTAAGAAGGCTGTTGAGCTCTTCAAGCAGAAGGTATACGATGCAGCATTGTTTGACGTTCAGATGCCTGTAATGGATGGTATCGCAGCTACTCAGGAGATTCGTGAGATCGAGCTTAAGGAGAAGAGAAAGAGACTTCCTATCATTGCAGTCACAGCAAGGGCAATGTTCGGTGATAAGGAGAGGATCCTTGAGAACAAGCTTGATGACTACATCGCGAAGCCATATAACTTAAATGATGTTGTAGAGACCCTCAACAAGTATATAGAGGATTAATACAGACCATACATAGAACAAAAAATCACAATATCCATGGTGGATCGGTGAAAAGACCACCATGGATATTGTTATATTAAATGCTATTGATTTTATAAGGAGGAAAATAAAATGGGATTTTTTGAAAGCGCAAAGATGTTCGCAAATCAGGCAGTAGACAGTACAAGATATGCTGCCCAGAAGACTAAGCTTAAGAGTAATATCAAGTCAGAGGAGAATAATATCGAGAGACAGTATACAGAGATCGGTAGATATTATTTCAATAAATATGTAAATAATCCTGATCCTGAGGTGGTACAGTTCTACGACAATGCCAAGAGATCCATGGACGCCATATACAGACATAACCAGGAGATTGCAAGGATTGAGTCCATGGAAGCTGCCATGAACCAGGGCGGAAATCATCAGTATGGCCAGCAAAACATGCAGCCGAATATGCAGCAGGGCTTCAACCAGAACAATATGGGAGGCATGCAGCCAAACCCGCAGGGCTTCAACCAGAACAATATGGGAGGCATGCAGCCAAACCCGCAGGGCTTCAATCAGAGCAATATGGGAGGCATGCAGCCAAACCCGCAGGGCTTCAATCAGAACAATATGGGAGGCATGCAGGGCTTCAACCAAAACAACGTGGGAGGTATGCAGCCAAACCCACAGGGCTTTAATCAGGATATACAGGGCGGTGTAACACCTGCAGAGCCTCAGAATATTGCCCCGGCAGCTTCGCAGGCTGATAACAACTCTGAGCAGTAAGAAATACAGGAAACAGGAGATTCTTAGAATTGGAAGAACAGCATAAGCGGAGAGTCAGATATAAGGGCACTCATCCAAGAAAATTTGAAGAAAAATACAAGGAGCTTAATCCTGAAAAGTATGCGGATACCGTGGCGAAGGTTATAAGCAAGGGCAGTACTCCTGCCGGTATGCATATATCTATAATGGTAAAGGAGATCCTGGATATCCTTAAGATACAGCCGGGCGAGCAGGGGGTGGACGCAACCTTAGGCTATGGCGGACACACCAGAAAGATGCTGGATGAGCTTAAGGGCAGGGGACACATATACGGCCTTGACGTGGATCCCATAGAGATCGTTAAGACCACCGAAAGGTTAAGGAAGGCAGGTTACGGAGAGGATATATTTACCCCTGTATCAGAAAACTTTGCAAATGTGGCAAAGATAGCAGAGAAGTATGGCTGCTTTGATTTCTGCCTGGCAGACCTGGGTGTTTCATCAATGCAGATAGATAATCCGGAGAGGGGATTTTCATATAAGCTTGACGGTCCGCTGGATCTTAGACTTAACCCTCAGGCGGGTATCTCCGCAGCGGACAGACTGCTTGAGTTAAGCCAGGAGGAGATCGAGGGCATGCTGGTGGAAAATTCTGACGAGCCATATGCTTCTGAGATAGCTGCAGAAATCGTAAAGAAGATAAGAAAGGATAAAAGGATATCAACCACAACAGAACTCAGGGAAACCATAGAAAAGGCTCTGGAGTTTCTTCCTGATAATAGGGAGAAGAAGGATATACTTAAGAAGACCTGCCAGAGAGTATTTCAGGCACTTCGTATAGATGTGAACAGTGAATTTGAGGTGCTTGAGTCATTTCTTAACAGTCTTCCGGATATTATGAATCCCGGCGGAAGGATTGCAATACTCACATTTCATTCCGGGGAGGACAGACTGGTGAAGAAGGCCTTCAAGGCATACAAGCAGCTTGGCCTGTTCAGCGATATCGCAACGGATGTGATAAGACCCGGTGCTGAGGAGTGCAGGAACAACGGAAGAGCCAGATCCACTAAGCTTCGCTGGGCGGTCAAAGCATAAAAAGAATATTTGACCTATAATCATTATATTAAAAGACCGGCTGAAAAGCCGGTCTTTTAATGTTATGGCATAATGTATATATTATTGAATGCTTAATTGTTTATTTCCGTTCCGGCTGACTTAAAGTGTACGGTTATGCACACAACCTCTGCGTCGGTGCCGATTCTGAAGGCAGGACCATATACACCTACTCCGGAGGTTACAATACTGTATCTGCCGGGGGTGACTTCCTTTACGCCGAAGGGATTTTCCCATACAAGATTTATGCCAAGGGAAAGGGGGAGAAACTGGCCGTTGTGGGTGTGACCGCTTAAGTGAAGATCCACACCTGCATTTGCAGTTCTCATAAGCTCTCTTGGCTCGTGATTCAGGTCGATTATAGGAAGGGACTGATCCAGGTATTCCGTCAGATCCTCTATGGAGGCACGGTTTTTGGTACCATCTCCCGGCTTCTCGTAATCCTTCTGTCCTATCAGATAGAAGGAATCATCAATAAGATATGTTTCATCCTGGAGCACAGTCACACCACAATCCTCAAGAAACTTGACAAATCTCGGATCCTGCAGAGCGTGGATATAGGAGTAAGCAGAAAAGCCTGACAGCAGACGCTCATCTACATCGTGATTACCCATACATGCGTAGCAGCCATAAGGGGCTGTGATGGTATTCAGGGCGGCGATTATCCTGTCGGGATCGTCAATATCTTCAAAATGGTTATCGAAGAAATCTCCGGCGAAGCACACCAGATCAGGCTCCATGGCATTGATATGTTCAACCATATTTTCAATATCATCAGCACCCATTATAGTGCCAAGGTGCTGGTCGGCAACCAGTACGATCTTAAGCTCATCAGTCTTCCCCGACACAGTTTCCTTAAGCTCCACATTCTTGTAGATGGTCACATCATAATAGGTGTCCTTGATATAGTGGGCATGGATAAGCCCATACACAGAGCCTATAACTCCAAGGGCAAATGTCACTATGGCACATCCCCATATAAAGCGTTGGTTATTAAGTATGGCTTTATATCGCTTTTCCTTTCTCAGGGCAATTCTTATCACAAGTCTTAACAGGTCGATGATAACAATCACAAACAGCATTATGAGGGTTGCACCAAAGAGAGTATTTGCAAAGTTATGGAAGTAGATCTCGGCCTTGTTGCCAACCGGCATGAAAAAGGCAATCATGTTGATTGAAACTATGATAAACCATACTATTATAAGGATGATCAGCTTCTTTACAGACAGAGTACGCTTGCGTCGTTCAATGAGACGCATGTGCTTTTCTCGGACAAGCTCTTTGGTCGTATGGGGAAGTACCTTGTTGATCCAGGTGATAATTCTGAACAGAAAATAGTAGCATATAAGATAATAGCAAAATATCAGAAATCCAAAATACATAGTAATAATATCCTTTTGTATAAGCGTGTGACAAATGTCACCACACAAAGTATAGCAAATTTGGTAGTCTATTACTACAGAGATTTCTTAAAAGTTGCAATATATTCTTAAATATGTATAATTCAGAGTAGAGCATACATAAAGAAAGGCAATGGGATGTTAAGAGATTTAAAGAAGGAATATAGTGATGACCATGGCAGAGCAAAGGTGATCCTGTTGATCGTCATATTGTTATTTTGTGCCTTCTGCGTGGCAGGCGCAGGCTGGTATTTCCTGTGTTACAGGAACAGTGGGGACGAGTATTACGAAAAGGAATTTGAGAAGATCCTTCCAAAGTGGGTAAAAGATGATATTGATATATCGGAAACCAGGCATGTGGTTCTAAAATATGGAGATATAGTAAGTACAGATGACCTTATGTATGATGAGGCAACAGGAGAGGGCACTTCTTTAGCGTATGAAGCGGCATTTGTAATAAATGGGGCTTCCACATCAAAGCAGGTTAAGGCAGGCGTAGTACAGGACGTTTATGATGAGAAAAATGTGACTGCTGACTCTGAAAAGATAAAGGCTGTGGGAACCGGAAAGGCAGTGGTAGTCCTTTCTCCATCGGAGGATGTGGATAAGATAAGGGATTATTTTGCAGGCCTGACAGAGGACAGTGCTGACAGGAGTCTTAAGGAGAGTGTTAAGGGATGTCGGGCAGTTCTTGTGTATGTAGATGTGGAGCCGGCGGTTCTTACCCAGATATATATTGGTGGTCAGAGTAATGCTGAGGGTATATGCAGTGCAGGCAGTGACTATAACCTAAACAATACTGTGGCAGTCCCTGAGGGACAGAGCTACGCTTCTTATTTCCCAAAGGATATAGGTGTGGCGAAGCGTCTTACAGGCATCGAGATGACAGAATGTACCGAGGATAATGTGGAGACATTTGTCCCGGGAAATCTTATGGAGAATACATCTATAGCAGGTACGGAGCTTAAGTATCCGGTAAACACCCTTAATGAAGATGGTGCCGGTAAGCACGGAATGGACGGAGCTGCAGCATATGAGTGGAACAGGCTTACAGGTGACAAGGTGTGGCTTGCAAATATTGCCTGCAGCGGAACCTCAATGTTTACCTGGTCTGTGGGTCAGTGGGAGTATAACAGGGCTTCAAAGATAATGGAGCAGTGTTATAAGGTCTACAATGCAGAGATAGAGGCCGGCCACTATACCAGAGGCCATATCATAATGCTGTGGCAGCAGGGCTCTGCCGACAGGAAGCGTGACAGTGAGGCGTACATTGGCTTTTATAAGGATGTGCGGGAAGCCTTTGATGAGAATTACGGAATAGAATACTGGGGCGTAATACCTGAGAGGGCAGGCATTGCAAGTGCCCTTTCCCCTATAGACATATATATGACAGGCCCAAGGATCGCCCAGTATTATCTCGCTTACAGCAATGATTACGATAATGTGTATATTGTATCCGATGAGAACATTGACTGGATCAGGGATGACAAGGTAAAGGAATATTTTGCAAATGCATATCCTGAAGGTGAGCTTACATATAACCTGAGACCGGATAATACAGTTACAGGCATACCGGACTGTATAGAGGATGTCAGGGCAGACAAGCATTATACCCAGCTTGGACATAACGAAAATGGAATAAATGCGGTAAAGAGCATGTACAGGATCATTGAAGGGGATACCGGTTCTGCGGAGACTGCGGTATTTAAGGACTGTACGGGAAACACTGTGGAAGATATTTACATAGGTGAGGAAAAGGGTAAAGTTGTGGTTCCTTATATCACACCATTTTACTGCAGCAAGGATGTAGAGATACTGGTGGAGGATGAAAGTATATGCAGCTTTGATCTGCTTTCCATGACGGTGAAGCCCGTTAAAGAAGGGAACACAAGACTTATTGTTAAGAGTGCGGGAAAAGTCATCGGCAGCGTAAATATACACAATTATGTTCATTAGAGGTCTAGGAGGAAAGTGAAGTGGCTGAGAGCAAGGAAACTGATAATAAAATAACCGGGAATGCAGTGGCAAAGAGAAAAAAAGGCAGATATCTGTATATGGATATATTAAATATCATGGCGTGCTTCTGCGTTGTTTTTATACACCATAGCAACACTCTTGTGGCCAGGTATTCGGATACTCCGCTTTGGAGGGAAAGCCTGGTTGTCGAGTGCGGAATGTATTGGGTGGTTCCTGTATTTGTCATGATAAGTGGTGCAAATCTCTTAAATTACAGAAAGAAATATACCACAGCCGAGTTCCTGAAAAAAAGATTTTTAAGGACGGTTGTTCCGTTTCTTATATGGAGTGTTGTGTATCTGGTGTGGAAGGTACAGACAGAGCAGATGGTGTTAGACTCCCATGATCCTGTGGATATATTCAACATAATAATTAATTACAGGGAACAGGCAATATTCTGGTACTTCATACCACTGTTCGGCTGTTATCTGGCAATGCCTATATTCTCACTGGCTGCAGACAACAGAAGGCTGTTATGGTATGCCACAGGCGTGAACTTCTTCTTCGTGTCTGTTGCACCGGCACTTAAGACATTGTTTGGTTTAAATATAGGCATGGCAGTGCCAATATCCGGAGGACTTATGATATTCGTACTTCTGGGATATCTTCTTGCCACGGCTGACCTTAAGGTATGGCAGAGACTTATCTGCTATGTTCTTGGAATTGCCGGAGTTTCCTTCAGATATATATATACCTTAAAGAAGTCTGCGGAGATAGGAAAATATGATACATCTATAAAAGGGTGCTCCATGTTCTATAATGTATTTTTGGCAGTAGGCGTATTTGTATTGATAAAGTCCATACCATGGGATAGGTTCATAAAGGGAACCGGTGTGAAGATAGTATCAGCTATTTCAGGCTGCAGCTTTGGCGTATATCTTATACATAAGATACTTATGTACTACGCAGAGAAAAATCTGGACATAGATATAATGTCAAGAACCTGGAGATATGGTATGCCATTTGCAATTTATTTCTCTGCTGTACTGATAGTATTTATTGTAAGAAAAATTCCGGTGTTCAGAAGGGTGTTTGGATAGGTATGAAAAAGGATGAGAAAAAAGCAAAAACAGAGAACAGGGGCGGCTTATACACAAAGCCATTAAAGGGCTGGAGCAGCAGGACCAATACCATAGTGGGAACAGCATTTCTGGTATTTGTTATTGCATGCTTCATAATAAGGGGCTTCGTGGGCAACAAGGGTGGCGATAAGGGCACCACCGAGGCAACCACACAGGTGACGACTACCCAGGTAACAACAACTGAGGAAATAAGCAGTGATACTGAGGCTGATGACAATTTAGGAGGACAGGAATGAAAAATTTATTCAGAACTGCCACAGTTGTACCCCGGGTACATATAGGGGATGTGACAGCTAATGTGGATGAGATCAGAAAATTATATAAAGAATACAGATATAAGGCTGATGTGGTGGTGACTCCTGAGCTTTCACTTACGGGATATACCTGCGGCGATCTGTTCTGCAACAGAAGACTTCTTAACAGAGCAAAGGAAGGACTTCTTGAGCTGGCAGCCCTTACCACAGGGCAGGAGCTTATAGGTGACGGAGTGTACAGACAGAGCGACATAGAGCCGGCAGCTTTGGTGGTGGGAATTCCCTATGAGATCGACGGAGACCTGTATAACTGTGCAGCCTTCCTTGCAAATGGACAGGTGATTGCCCTGGTTCCAAAGGTATTTCTCCCTAACTATGGAGAGTTCTATGAGAAGAGATGGTTCTCGGAGGGGTTTGTGAAGAACAGGGAGCTGACACTTCCTGACGGCAGCAGCGCGGTATTCGGAAATGATATTGTGATCGATTACGGAAATTCCGGCAAGAATGTAAAGCTTGGCATAGAGGTGTGCGAGGATGTGTGGACACCACTTTCGCCATCAAGACTTCTTGCCATGAACGGGGCAGAGGTTATCCTTAATCTTTCTGCCTCAAATGAGGTCATTGGAAAGGAACAGTACAGAAGAAATCTTATAAGCAGCGTGTCTGCTTCATGTATCTGCGGCTATGTGTATGTATCCGCAGGAAAGTATGAGTCCACCTCGGATATAGTATTTTCGGGACACAGCCTTATCTATGAGAACGGCAAGCTTCTTGGAGAGGTGAAGCCTTTTGAGGATGGCAGTCTTTTAAAGGACATTAACCTTGCTAAGATAAGACACGACAGGATTGCAAACAAAAGCTTTGCCGCCAGCAAAAAACAGTGGGTGGAAGATGACAAATATATAACCGTGAAGTGTGAACGGGACTTCCCGGAAAGGGAGGATATCCTTGCAAGGGTGTCCATAACACCGTTTGTACCGGGACATAGCAGACTTGAAAGGGCAAAATCCATATTCAGAATGCAGGTGGCAGGTCTTGAGAGAAGGCTTGAGGCAACCCATGCAGCCTGCATAGTTGTAGGGGTGTCAGGAGGACTTGATTCTACCCTGGCACTTCTGGTATCTGCCCAGGCAGTGAAGAACCTGGGGCTGCCGTCAAAGACCCTTATAGGAATAACCATGCCGGGCTTTGGAACCACAGGCAGGACAAAGGGAAATTCCCACAAGCTCATGGAGCTCCTTGGATGCGATATAAGAGAGATAAGCATTGTGGATTCTGTGAGACAGCATTTTGCCGACATAGGTCATGATGAGGAGATAAAGGACGTAACCTATGAGAACTGTCAGGCCAGGGAACGTACCCAGATTCTTATGGACGTGGCAAATAAATCAGGGGGCTTCGTAATAGGAACCGGAGACCTGTCAGAGCTGGCACTGGGCTGGTGTACCTACAACGGAGACCACATGAGCATGTATGCGGTAAATACCAGTATACCTAAGACCCTTGTAAGAACCCTTGTGGATATGATAGGCCACGATATGGATGAGAATGGATTTGCAGGTCTGGCACCGGTTATAGAGGATATAATCGACACACCAGTAAGTCCTGAGCTGCTTCCTCCGAATCCGGACGGAACCATTGCCCAGAAGACGGAGGACACCGTAGGCTCCTATGTGCTCCACGACTTCTTCCTGTATTACACCTTAAGATACGGAATGGATCCGGATGAGATAAGGGAGCTTACCAGAGAGGCAGTAAGGCAGAGCGACGAATACAAGTTCAGCGATGAGGAAATAGACAAGTGGCTTAAGGTGTTCTACACAAGGTTCTTCCGCCAACAGTTCAAGAGAAACTGTATGCCTGACGGAGTGAAGGTGGGTAGTGTATCCGTAAGCCCACGAGGCGATCTGAGACTTCCGTCGGAGATCGAGTTCGAAGATTTTGTATGATCTGATACATGGGCTTGTATATATTATGAATCTGGCGATATTTAAGTGAGACCAGTATATTAAGTGAAAGCAATATATTTGTGAGAGGACAGTAAAGATGAAGATCGCGGTTTTAGAGAGAAACAGTGTGGGAACAGACGTGGACGTAAGCTGTTTTGAAGAACTTGGAGAAGTGAAGTACTATCCCATAACCCGGTATGATGAGATCACAGCCCAGGTAGGGGATGCAGATGTCATCATATTAAATAAGGCTAAGATAAATGAAGACACCATAGGCGGCTGTAAGAATGTAAAGCTGGTTTGTGAATTTGCCACAGGCTTTGACAATGTGGATATTGAATATTGCAGAAGCCGGGGTATAAAGGTGTGCAATGTAACCAATTACTCTACAAATGCAGTGGCACAGCATACTTTTGCCATGGCGCTTTATCTGGTGGAGCATATGAGGGACTACGATGAGTATGTGAAGAGCGGCGAGTATACCGCCAGTGGAGCCTTCTCTTATTTTGATAAGCCGTTTGCAGAGCTTGATGGTAAGACCTGGGGAATAATAGGTCTTGGAAATATCGGAAAGAAAACTGCAAGGATAGCCGAGAGCTTCGGATGTAAGGTCATATATTATTCCGTAACAGGAAAGAATAGCTGTGAGGATTATGAGAGGGTGGACTTTGATACCCTGTTAAGGGAGTCGGACTTTATATCTGTCCACTGCCCGCTTTCAGACCTTACAAAAGACCTTATAGACTTTGACGCCATGAAGAAGATGAAGAACTCTGCGGTGCTGTTAAATGTGGCAAGGGGACCGGTTGTGAATAATTCCCACCTGTACCGGGCACTGATGGATGGTGAGATCGCAGCGGCAGGACTTGATGTGCTGGAGATTGAGCCTTTAAAGGAGGAAAATCCTCTTTCGAAGATAAAGGACAGCAACAGACTTGTGATCACACCTCACATGGCATGGGCAAGCACAGAGGCAAGGATACGTCTCATAGCTGAGGTTGCCGAGAATATAAAGTCCTTTATAAAGGGTGAGAACAGAAATGTGGTAAATCTGTAGAAATGGGATATATGGACCGGCCTGCACTTGGCAATATATTTGTTGCTAAATTCTCAACATAAAATCACAAAAAAAATAGATATATATATTTGCCGAAAAATGATGACAGCAAGGAAAAAAATGTTATAATGGCTGTGTGTGGGTTCATATAGACGCCTACGGAAATGATATATACTGAAAAATGTAAAGGAGATGCACCATGAACAAGCTAGAGCTTCAGAAAAAGGCTGTGAAGATTCGTAAGGACATTGTTGATGCGGTATTTAGTGCCAAGTCAGGACATCCGGGTGGATCATTATCAGCAGCGGATTTATTTACCTATCTTTATTTTGAGGAGTTAAATATTGATCCGAAAGATCCAAAGAACGAGAACAGAGATCGTTTCGTACTTTCAAAGGGACATACGGCACCAGGTTACTATGCGGCACTGGCAAATCGTGGTTACTTCCCTGTGGAAGACCTTAAGACTTTAAGACATGTGGGCTCATACCTTCAGGGACATCCTGATATGAAGCACATTCCGGGGGTGGATATGTCATCAGGTTCACTGGGACAGGGACTTTCAACAGCCGTTGGAATGGCTCTTGCAGCAAAGCTTTCAGGAAAGGACTATCGTACCTATTGTCTCTGCGGTGACGGAGAGATACAGGAGGGACAGATCTGGGAGGCTGCCATGTTCGCAGGGGCAAGAAAGCTTGACAATCTTCTGGTGATCGTTGACAACAATAATCTCCAGATCGACGGAACTGTTGAGGAAGTATGCTCACCATATCCTATAGATAAGAAGTTTGAGGCATTTAATTTCCATGTTATCAACATAAACGGAAATGATTTCGATGAGATAGACGCAGCCTTCAAGGAGGCAAAGGCAACAAAGGGCATGCCTACAGCAATAATTGCCCATACCGTTAAGGGTAAGGGTGTATCCTTCATGGAGAACAATGTGGGATGGCATGGAAAGGCTCCCGGTGAGGAAGAGCATGCTATAGCTATTGAAGAGCTTGAGAAGGAGGGTGCAGCACTGTGATAGAGAATAAGAGTGTAGCAACCAGAGACAGCTATGGAAATGCTCTGGTTGAATTAGGAAAAGAACATGACAATCTGGTTGTTTTAGACGCAGATCTTGCTGCGGCAACCAAGACAGCAACCTTTAAGAAGGTATTTCCTGAGAGGCATATTGACTGCGGTATCGCTGAGGCCAATATGGCAGGCATTGCAGCAGGTCTTTCAACCTGCGGATATGTTCCGTTCATGAGTTCATTTGCAATGTTCGCAGCAGGAAGAGCCTTTGAACAGATCAGAAACAGTATCGGATATCCACACTTAAATGTTAAGATCGGTGCAACCCACGCAGGTATATCGGTAGGTGAGGACGGTGCAACCCATCAATGTAACGAGGATATCGCTCTTATGAGAGAGATCCCGGGAATGGTTGTTATCAATCCATGTGACGACACAGAGGCAAAGGCAGCAGTAAAGGCCGCATACGAGCATGTAGGTCCTGTATATATGAGATTCGGACGTCTTGCTCTGCCGGTTATAAATGATCCTGACACATACAAGTTCGAGCTTGGAAAGGGTGTTGAGCTAAAAAGTGGAAAGGACATAACTATAATCGCCACAGGCTTATGCGTATCAGAGTCCCTTAAGGCAGCAGAGATGTTGAAGGAAGCAGGCGTAGATGCCCAGGTTATCAACATCCATACCATCAAGCCTATTGATGAGGACATTATAATAAATGCAGCAAAGAAGACCGGACGTATCTTCACAGTAGAGGAACATTCTATAATCGGTGGTCTCGGAAGTGCGGTTATGGAAGTACTCTCAGAGAAGTATCCTACAAAGGTAACAAGAATAGGCGTAAATGACACATATGGCTGCTCAGGTCCTGCAAAGGAGCTTCTCCACGTATTCGGACTTGACGCAGAGGGCATTGCAGCCAAGATAAAGGAAAACCTCTAAGATAATACAAAACCGTAATGTGAGCCGGATTTTTCCGGTGATACAGGCAAAATATATATTTTAATAAAACCCGGTGATGACTGCCGGGTTTTGTTGTAATGATGTATAGACAAGGAGAAAATGATTCAAATCTCATCGGTGCACTGTATAATTATCTACAGCTTTATGAAGGAGAAAAGTAATAATGGCAGAAAAAACAGAAATATGGGATATCTACGATGACAATAAAGAGAGAACCGGAAGGACTATGAAGAGAAATGACTGGAATATGAAGCCGGGAGACTTTCACCTTACAGTTCTCGGTGTGGTAGAGGATATGCAGGGCAGATTTCTCATTACCAAGAGAGTTATGACAAAGGCATGGGCACCGGGAGCCTGGGAGATATCCGGCGGTGCTGCCCAGGCAGGAGAGGAGTCCCTTGAGGCAGTAAAGAGAGAGATCCTTGAGGAGACAGGAATAGATGTGTCAGACTTTGAGGGTGGATATAAGTTCACATATAAGAGAGTAAATCCTGAGGAGAAGGACAACTATTTCGTTGATGTGTACAGATTTAAAGGACAGTTTACCGAGGCTGATGTGAAGCCTCAGGAGGCAGAGACTGACGGATTTAAGCTGGCGTCTGCAGATGAGATAGCCGAGCTTGGCAAAGCTGGAGAATTTCTTCACTATTCAAGTGTAAAAGAGGTATTTGAGTAGAGAATATAGCATTAGAATATAAAAATAAAAAATATATGTATTTACCTATTGACAAAGTAGGTTAATACATATATTATATGTGTATGCTAATTCATAGTAAACAGATAGGAATACTAAAATTTAACAAAGGATTATTTCAAAATAATTTATGAAAGGATGGATGAAAACTATGGGAAAGATTTACAAGAGCGCAGCAGAACTTATCGGTAACACACCTTTACTTGAACTTTCAAATATTGAGAAGAAGGAAAATCTGGAGGCAACAATCCTTGCAAAGGTTGAGTACTTCAATCCGGCAGGAAGCGTAAAGGACAGAATTGCCAAGGAAATGATCGAGGACGCAGAGAACAGAGGAGTTCTTAAGCCGGGTGCAACCATTATCGAGCCTACAAGCGGTAACACAGGTATAGGTCTTGCTTCAATCGCAACAGCTAAGGGATACAAGGCGATAATCGTTATGCCCGAGACCATGAGTGTTGAGAGAAGGAACATCATCAAGGCTTACGGCGCAGAGATTGTTCTTACAGAGGGTAGCAAGGGTATGTCGGGTGCCATTGCCAAGGCTGAGGAGCTTTCAAAGACAATAGAGGGAAGCTTTGTGGCAGGACAGTTCGTAAACCCTGCAAATCCTGAGGCGCACAGAAAGACTACAGGTCCTGAGATCTGGGAGGATACAGAAGGAAAGGTTGACTACTTCGTAGCTGGTGTAGGTACAGGCGGAACCGTTACAGGTGTAGGCGAGTACCTTAAGAGCAAGAACCCTGATGTTAAGGTTGTTGCAGTTGAGCCTACAACATCACCTGTTCTTTCAAAGGGTGCTGCAGGACCACATAAGATTCAGGGTATCGGTGCAGGCTTTGTTCCTGACACATTAAATACAAAGGTTTATGATGAGATCATCACTATTGGAAACGAAGACGCATTTGCAGGTGCCAAGGAAATCGCAGCAGCAGAGGGTATCTTAGTAGGTATCTCATCAGGTGCAGCATACCTTGCAGCTAAGGAATTAGCTAAGCGCCCTGAGAACAAGGGTAAGACTATCGTAGTTCTTCTTCCGGACAGCGGAGACAGATACTACTCAACACCTCTCTTCGGCTAAACTTATGCTTAATAAAAGATCATTGTGAAAATTAAATAAAAATAGCCCTTTGCATTGGCCCTTACATTTCTGTATAGGTGGTTCCCTACCTCTGACGGATCTGTACAGGGCCTTTGTTTTTGGCTTATTATCTAAAAAAGTAATTAAATTTATTGCAAATTTTCTGGCGGGATTATATAGTACTATTGTTGTATTAGAAACAAAGGGTATGGTACATAGTTTATGAGTAAGATGACAAAGAAACAGAAGAATATATTGAAATGGGCATTTGTGATGCTCCTTGTGTGTGTTGTCGTATATGCATTCAGGGATTCTGCTGGACCGATATACAGGGAGATAAAAGAGACAAGCCCTAAGATACTTGTTATGATCCTTCTTGCTTCAATGGCTTATGAATTTGTAGAAAGTATTATTTCCTATATACTTGTGAGCCAGTACAGTAACTCGAAATTAACATTTCTTGATGCTAATTTCATGACATATTTTATTTCCTTCTACAGAGTTACCACCCTTGGCAGTGGCGTTATTGTTGCGGCTTTTCTCTACCTTAGAACCTGCGGACTTAAGAGCTCCGAGGGCTTTGGCATGTATGTTGTGCAATATGCCATACACAAGATATCCATAGCGGTCATAGGAGTTGTTGCCATATGCCTTGACTTTGCTTATGTTATGGGCGTGTGCGGAGAATACAAGAATTATCTGCTGCTGGGCGTTGCAGCCACAGTGGTGATCACAGTGGTGCTGGTATTATTTGCAGGGTCAACAAAATTTCACAAGGGTTTATACTTCGTATTGGATAAGATAAATTTTCACGGTAAATTCACCAGAGCCGTTGATAAACTTAAGACCCAGTGCCAGGTAATGGAGGACGGAGCCAAGGTTGTGCTTAAGAAGCCTGGAGTTATAGTCGGAGCGTTGGTGCTCAATGTAGTCAAGTCTGCCCTGTGGTTTGCAATCCCTTATATTATATTGAGGGGAGAGCCGGGTATATATATCTTCAGGACCATCGGCATAACAGCCATCTGTATAATGCTGGCAGGTGTTATCCCCATACCGGGAGGTATCGCGTCCAGCGAATTTGTGCTTATTGCTATTTTCTCGGGAATAGTAGGTGGCACAGATGCTGCGGCAATGTCATTACTTTACAGATTCGCGACCTTTGTATTCCCATTCCTTTTGGGAACCATAGTTGCCATATTCTTTAGGGAGATCAGGAGACGTAAGCAGAGATTGTACCCTGAAATGTTCGTAGAGATGAGCAGGGAAAAGGATGAGCTGGATATGGAGCTTGGCTTTGATACAGAAGAGTAGTTACTAGGGAAAGGCAAAATATATACATGAACAGACAGGTATTGGGAGTGGTTGCCCATGTTGATTCGGGAAAGACAACATTACTTGAGGCAATGCTTTATAAAACAGGACGGATAAAGAAATTAGGAAGAGTTGATCATCAGGATGCTTACCTTGACACCGATGACAGGGAGCGGGAAAGGGGAATAACTATTTTCTCCAAGCAGGCTGAATGTGTTATCGGGGAAAATGAGGTTACTCTTCTTGATACTCCGGGGCATATAGATTTTTCTGCAGAAATGGAAAGAGTACTTTCCATCCTTGACTATGCAGTTTTGGTGGTTAATGGTATGGAGGGGGTTCAGAGCCACACAGAGACATTATGGAGTCTGCTTCAGGACTATAATGTTCCTGTGTTTTTATTTGTCAATAAAATGGATATGTCAGGACTTACAAGAGAAGAGCTTATGAAGGACATAAGAAAAAGACTGTCCGGAGGCTGCATTGATTTCTCTGAGGAGGATTCTGACAGGGATGAAGAGATCGCCATGACTGATGAGGATGTATTAAACACCTATCTGGACGTAGGGACGGTTGGGGACGATGTGATAAGAAAACTTATTGCAGACAGGAAGGTGTTTCCATGTTGCTTCGGTTCCGCACTTAAGGTTACGGGAGTGGACTATCTCATAGAGCTTCTTGACAGATATATGCTTCCCGAAGAATATCCGCAGGAGTTCGGTGCCCGGGTATATAAGATAACCAGAGATGAGAAGGGCAACAGGCTTACCCATATGAAGATCACAGGGGGAAGCCTTGCCATCAGGGATACCCTTTATCCTGACAGTGACGAGAAGGTGAACCAGATAAGAATATATTCCGGAGAGAAATTCAGAACCGTGGAACAGGCAGATGCCGGAATGGTGTGTGCCGTTACAGGCTTTGCCGGAACCTATGCCGGCGAGGGACTTGGGCATGAGCCGGGACACGAGGATAAGAAGCTGGTTCCTGTGCTTTCCTATAAGATGATATATCCTGAGGACACTGATCCCTATGTGCTTCTTGACAACATAAGGAAGCTTGAGGAGGAGGATCCTACCCTTGCGGTGCTATGGAATGAGGCGGGGAAGGAAATACACATCAAGGTCATGGGTGACATCCAGCTTGAGGTGTTGAAGGATATAATAAAGAAGAGATACGGCATATATGTAAGCTTCGGTCAGGGCAGGATAACCTACAAGGAGACTATAGCCGCTCCGGTTATGGGAGTTGGACATTTTGAGCCTTTAAGGCATTATGCGGAGGCTCATATCCTTATGGAGCCTATTCCCGGAATGGAAAATGAATTTGACAGCGTGTGCAGTGAGGATGTCCTTGACAAGAATTGGCAGAGACTGATTCTCACTCACCTTAAGGAGAGAAAATACCGGGGAGTTCTTACCGGATCTGAGGTTACAGGAATAAGATTCACTCTTACTGCCGGAAGAGCCCACAACAAGCACACCGAGGGCGGTGATTTCAGACAGGCTGTGTACAGAGCAGTAAGACAGGGACTTATGATGGCGGACAGCATACTTCTTGAGCCTTACTATGATTTTAAGTTAGAGGTACTGGACGCACAGATAGGACGTGCCATGGCAGACATAACCAGAATGAGCGGGGAGTTTTGCCAGCCGGAGACGGTAAGGGACGGCGTGAGCCTTATAACGGGCAAATGCCCTGTAGAAACCATGCGGGAATATCACAAGGATGTTATTGCTTACACCCATGGACTGGGGAGGCTTAGTGTAAGCCTTGGGGGTTATATGCCCTGTCACAACCAGGACGAGGTGGTGGCTAAGATCGGATACGATCCGGAGCTTGACACCAGAGATCCTTCATCCTCTGTATTCTGTGCCCACGGCAGCGGATATATAGTTCCATGGCAGCAGGTATATGAGAATATGCATGTTAAGGAGGACAAGGGATTTGTCCTTGTGGGACTTTCTGAGTATGATGAGAGCGGCGAGGATATATTTAACAATCCGGAAGCCCTTAAAAACCCTGAGAAATATATTCCGGAGGCAAAGAGAAAGTCCTATGACGCCACCATAACAGAGGATGAGATCATGGAGATATTCGCCAGGTCGTATCAGACAACGGATATAAGGACCGGGGCAAAGGTGAGAAACCGCACCGACTCAGGCTATGACTGGCACAGCAGGCTGACGGAGAAATCCGGTGGACAGGAAACAGGGACCGCAGAAAACGAAGGCGGGGATAAGGTATTTACCGGTAAAAAGAACGGAAGTGCCGGAAGAAGACCTGCGGATACAGGAATAGGAAAATCCGGAGCCTTTAAGAAGAATACTGACGGAAAAGAATATCTTTTGGTGGACGGATATAATATAATATTTGCATGGGACGAGCTTAAGGAGTTATCTAAGATAAACCTTGACGCTGCAAGAAGTTCTCTCATGGATACCCTTTGTAATTATCAGGGCTACAAGGGATGTGAGCTGATACTGGTATTTGACGCATACAAGGTTAAGGGACAGCAGAGAGAGGTGTCCATGTACCACAATATCCATGTGGTGTATACCAAGGAGGCGGAGACTGCCGATATGTACATTGAGAAGACCACCCACAGGCTGGGACGGAAGAACAAGGTAACGGTGGCTACCTCCGACGGGCTTGAGCAGCTTATAATAATGGGGCAGGGAGCCCTAAGGATGTCCGCAAGGGGCTTGAAGGAAGAGATAGAGCGGGCACAGAAGGAGATCCGGGAAGGCTGGATCACGGAGTGAGAAAGAACATGTGAAGGAGAAGGGTAAGTAATGGCGGAGTATTTAATGGCACTGGATCAGGGAACCACCAGTTCCAGAGCGATAATATTTGACAGAAAAGGGGATATAGTGTCAGTGGCACAGAAGGAATTTACACAGTATTTTCCTGCAAATGGCATGGTGGAGCAGGATCCTTTGGAGATATGGGCGTCAGAGGTAGCGGTCATGTCTGAGGTGAAGGCCATGAGCCAGATATCCGGAGAAAACATAGCGGCAATAGGGATAACGAACCAGCGTGAGACTACCATTGTGTGGGACAAGAACACGGGAGAGCCGGTGTACAGGGCTATTGTGTGGCAATGCAGAAGGACAGCCGACAGGATAGAGGAATTAAAGGCGGCAGGATACGGAGACATGATCCTTGAGAAGACAGGACTTATTGCGGATCCTTATTTCTCAGCTACCAAGATAGAGTGGATACTGAATAATGTGCCGGGAGCCAGAAAAAGGGCGGAATCAGGAGAACTGTTATTCGGAACTGTGGATACATGGCTTATATATAAGCTTACAGGAGGCAGGGTTCATGCAACGGATTACACCAATGCCTCAAGGACAATGCTCTTTAATATAAATACCTTAAAGTGGGATGAAGAGCTGTTAAAGCTCTTTAACATACCTGCCTCCATGCTTCCGGAGGTGAAGAATTCCAGTGAGATATATGGTTATACCGACGAGAAGATATTCGGTGCGGAGGTTCCCATAGCGGGAGTTGCCGGAGACCAGCAGGCTGCATTGTTTGGTCAGTGCTGCTTTAACGAGGGAGACGCCAAGAATACATACGGTACGGGCTGCTTTCTTCTTATGAATACAGGAAGCAAGCGAGTTGTGTCGAAGAACGGACTTTTAACCACCATAGCCATAGGAATTAACGGCAAGGTGCAGTATGCCCTGGAGGGAAGTGTATTCGTGGCAGGTGCAGCCATAAAGTGGCTTAGGGATGAGATGAAGCTTATAGAAAAGGCTGAGGACACAGAGAGGATCGCCATGTCGGTTCCTGACAGCAATGGTGTGTATGTAGTTCCTGCATTTACAGGCCTTGGTGCCCCATATTGGGATGCCTATGCAAGAGGCGCGGTGTTCGGGCTTACCAGAGGAACTACGGCAGCCCATTTTATAAGGGCCACGGTCGAATCTCTGGCGTACCAGTCCCATGATGTCATAAAGGCCATGGAAGAGGATGCAGATATGAAGCTTGTAACCCTTAAGGTGGACGGAGGAGCCAGCAACAACAACTTCCTTATGCAGTTTCAGGCAGATATATTAAATGCGACCATCAAGAGACCTGCCGTAACCGAGACCACAGCCCTTGGTGCCGCCTATCTTGCAGGGCTTGCAGTAGGATTTTACAAGGACAGGGCAGAGCTTGTGGACAATCAGAGCATCGCCAGGGAATTTGACCCAAAGGTCGGTGACAAGGACAGAGAGACATTACTTGCCGGCTGGAGAAGCTCGGTTAAGAGAGTTCTCACGCAGGTATAAGATCCATTGTAAAAAAGCAGGTGGAACAGTGCCGAAAATGATGCCGGTAAAATGTCCGTGACGGATTAAAATAATATAGATAAAAATGAAAAGGTAATGTGTAATAAATATTAGAAAAGGAGGACGATGTATGGAACCGATCGTAAAAAATATTGTTGATTCGCTTTCGATAGAAGAAAAGGCAAGACTGGTATGCGGCGAGACCTTTTTCGGGATAGCCGGGATACCAAGATATGATATTCCCCATCTTAATGTTCTTGATGGGGGAACAGGAATGAATTACGAGCAGCTTATAGGTGATATTTTCTCTATGATAAAGAACATGGGTGCCGATCCGGAGACCCTTGACATGGTGAATACCATGACCCCCACAGAGCTTAAGAAAGTAATAAATAATTATTTCCATCCGGAGAGGCTTAATGTCCGGGAGATGAAGTTCAGGGAGATAGCAAAGAAGGAGCTGGACAGAAGATTTGCAGAAAACACGGCAAATAAACATGGTGAGACCATGGCTCCCGGATGCTTTCCTACAGGCATGCTCCTTGGAGCAACCTGGAATCCTAAGGTTGTATCAGAGGTGGGACATGCCCTTGGAAGAGAGGCGAGAGCCCACGGTATCAATATGCTCCTTGGAACACCTAACATCAACATCCACAGGGACGTGTTAAACGGAAGACTCTTTGAGGGATTTTCCGAGGATCCGTGCCTCATAGCAGAACTGGCGCCGGAGCTTTCCATGGGTGTTGAGGCTGAGGGTGTGGCTTCCAACATAAAGCATTTCGCTGCCAATAATCAGGAGACCAACCGTCAGGGAATAGATGAGATGATATCGGAGCGAGCCTTAAGGGAGATATATTTTAAGGGCTTTGAGGCCTGTGTTAAGAAAGCAAAGCCTGCTACCTTCATGTCGGCCTATAACAAGATAAACGGCGTGGCATGTACAGAGAACAAGTGGCTTCTTGATGATGTGTTGAGAAAGGAATGGGGCTTTGACGGCATGGTTGTTTCCGACTGGGGAGCTGTCTATAACCAGATACCTGCACTTAAGGCCGGAAATGATGTGAACATGCCGGGACCTGTAGCCATTGATGAAGTTATGAATGCCATTAATTCCGGAGAGCTTACGGAAGAGGAGCTTACAAAAAATGCTGCCAGGGTTGTATCGGTGCTGGTTAATTATGCAAAGCCTGACGCCTACGAGGAGACAACCGGGTGGATAGCCAAGAAGTCTGATAAGGCGGCATACGACGCAGCCTGTGAAGGCATAGTAATGTTAAAGAATGATAATGGGATATTCCCCTTGGATGTAAATGGGGGCTGCGGAGATTCAGTATTTGCCCAGACGGTAGGAAGAGAGAAGTTTATATCTCTGTGTGGAAGCAGTGCAGAGCACACCATAGACTGTGGTACGGGAAGTGCCGGTATAACCACAGACAGGACCAGTGACGTGTATGACTCTTTAAGGGAAAACGGAGTGAATGTCACCTCGCAGTTTCCTACACCGGATAATGTTAAGGACTGTTCCACCATACTCTGTGTGGCAGGAGTTCCCGGTATGGAGGGAAATGACAGGGAGAATATGAGGCTCCGTCCTGAGGATGAGGTGCTCCTTGACCGCATGGTGATACTTAAGAAACGTAATCCGGGACTTAAGATAGGACTTATATTGAATACCTGCGGACCTGTGAACCTTATGGGCTGGATAGATGAACTTGATGGTCTGTTCATGATGTTCCTTCCGGGTATGGAAGGGGGGAATGCCATGGCAGATATACTCTGCGGCAGGGTGTCACCTTCCGGTAAGCTGCCTCTTACATTTCCTAAAAGATATAAGGACACTCCTGCATACCTTAACTTCCCGGGAGACGGTTACAGAACCTGCTACGGCGAGGGCATATATGTGGGCTACAGGTATTATGACAAGCGTGAGGTTGAGCCGTTATATCCATTTGGATATGGACTGTCCTATTGTGATTTCGATATAAGCAATATGAAGTGTGACATGCCTGTATCATCAGTGGATGTTGTGGACAGAAAGGGAAATATCAGCAATATGAAGCTCCCTGTATTCACCGATGAAATAAGGATCTCTGTGGATGTGAAGAACTGCGGACCTGCAGACCGTGGAACAGCCTCAGAGGTGGTGCAGCTCTATATAAGTGACAAAAACAGTACCATCCACAAGCCGGCAAAGGAGCTTAAGGCCTTTAAGAAGGTGAGACTTGAGTACGGTGAGACGAAGAGGGTGGAGTTTGGGCTGAGCCTTTCGGATTTCGCCTACTTTGATGAGGATTATAAGAGCTTTGTCAGCGAAGAGGGTGTATACACCATAATGATAGGAAACAGCTCGAGAAATATCCTTTGTACCATGGATGTTTATCTGGACACGGTTTCCGTAAGACACTTTGGCATGGACACTAACATCAAGACCTTCTTTGAGAATAAGATAACCAGAAGCCACCTTCTTAAGTTCTGCGATACCATAGGAATGGACAGAGGTTCATTGTATGACTGCTACGAATATGAGCCGTCAACGAAATTCAAAACCTTTGTGGGCAGGTTCGGAAGCATGGGCAACAGCTCTGTAGCCGGAAGCTTAAAGGCTTCTGACGAAGAGCTTAAAAGGGCACTGGATGTGTTCCTGGCAAATACCGGGGCGCTGAAGGTTCTGTAGAATGTGCTCATAGGACAGGGCATGTTAATATTTTAAGCCTGCCCCCAGAATTTAAATGTATAAAATAATTATAATATGATATAGAAGATATGATATAAGAACGGGTGACACCACTTCAAAATGATGTCACCCGTTAAAATGTGAAAGCTTTTTTAAAATTACACGGAGATTAATCTCTGTACTGAAGGAAGCTGTACATCTCAGCGTAATCGTGCCGCTTATTCTTGATGAAATCTATAGCCTCTCTTGGGTGCTGGTTTAACATTCCTGTAAGCAGATATGGAACATCAAAGCCCCATACGGCGTCTCCCTTTTCCTTTAAAGGAACCATATACTTCTCTATGAATTTAAGTGTATGGTACAGGTTGTATTTTGGATTTCTTAAGAAGCCCAGAAGTAATTCCAGTGCACAGTTTCCTGCACCTCTTCCCATGCAGCTTACGGTTGCGTCAAGCATGCTTGCCCCGCTTCTCATGGATTCTACGGTGTTGGCATATGCAAGCTTGAGATTGTCATGGGCATGGATACCGATCTTCTTGTTGTACTTCTCACCGACAGCTACATATTTCTCCGTAAGCTTTTTGATCTGCTCAGGGTACAAAGAGCCGTAGCTGTCTACAATATAGATGGCGTCAACATTTGACTGACCGAGAAGATCAAGCGCCAGGTCGATGTCACATTCCTGGTCCTTTGAGATCGCCATGATGTTACATGTGGTTTCGTAACCCTTTGCGTGGGCATCCTCTATCATCTCAATGGCAGCAGGCATAGTGTTGATGTATGTTGCAACTCTTATCAGGTCGATAACACTCTCAGACTTAGGGATGATATCCTTCTTGAAGTCACATCTTCCAACATCAGCCATAACAGAGATTTTGAGATCTGTGTTGTTTTCTCCGACGATTGCTCTTATATCTTCCTCGTTGCAGAACTTCCATTTGCCGAATTTATTCACGTCAAACATTTCCTTGGAGGCCTTGTAGCCGAATTCCATATAATCCACACCGGCTCTGATGTTGCTTTCATAAAGTGCTTTTACAAATTCGTCACTGAAATAAAAGTCATTTACCAGTCCTCCGTCTCTTATTGTTGCGTCAAGCACCTGAATATCAGGTCTGTAGGTGATCATATCTCCGCCTATCATATTCGTTTCCTCCTTTTTTGATCTGCCGGTTAATGTCTTATTCCTGTTCCGTGTTGATATTCGTAACTACATAAGCCGGTCTTATAAAATTAATCTTTGGCACTTCAACGCGGTGAAGTGTGTTAGTACTTTCAAAGTATACACATAAAAACATCATAATGCAAGCATTTTTTTAAATTAATTTAATAAAAACAAGTTCTATGTCCATAAAATCATTTGACGAGAGGGAGTTATACAACTATAATCGGTCATGTAGCAGACAGATCGGAGGAATAGAGATGGATTACAATAAGCTTGCAGAGTTGATTTTTAAAGATATTACAGGAACAGTAGAGGAGCTTGAGGAGAGATTTCCAAGGAGAGATCTTCCGGAGGGCGCAAAGGTAACAAGATTTGCTCCTAGCCCTACAGGTTATATGCACATCGGCGGACTTTATGCGGCAATGATCTCAAGAAAGATCGCAAAGCAGTCGGATGGTGTATTCTACCTTAGAATAGAGGATACAGATAAGAAGAGAGAGCTTGAGGATGGTGTAAATGAGATCATTAATTCCCTCAAGAAGTTTGATCTTACCTTTGATGAGGGACCATTTGAGGGCGGAGAGAATATATACGGACCATACAAGCAGAGTGAGAGAAAGGAAATCTATCAGATCTGCGTTAAGGAGCTTATGAAGAAGGGACTTGCATATCCATGCTTCGCAACTGCCGAGGAACTTGACGCCATCAGGGCGAAGCAGGAGGAGCTTAAGGTAGATATAGGCTACTATGGCGAGTATGCAGTGGCAAGAAACTACACTTATGAAGAAATAGAAGAGAAGATAAATGCGGGAATGCCTTATGTTGTAAGACTTAAGTCCCCTGGAGTTTTGGGAAACCACGTAAGATATACAGACCCTATAAGAGGAGCCATCCAAATGCCTGAGAACATTATGGATGTGGTACTTTTAAAGTCTGACGGTATCCCGACATATCATTTTGCCCATGTGGTAGATGATCATTTCATGAGAACCACAACAGTAATAAGAGGTGACGAGTGGCTGGCTTCATGGCCTTTACATAAACAGCTCTTTGATCTCTGCGGCTTTGAGCAGCCTGCATATGTTCATATCTCACCTATCATGAAGGCAGAGGGAACAGGTAAGAGAAAACTTTCAAAGCGTAAGGATCCTGAGGCGGCAGTAGGCTTCTATCAGGAGCAGGGCTACCCATCAGAGAGCGTTCTTGAGTACCTTATGACCATAGCAAACTCCAATTACGAGGAGTGGCATGCAAAGCACACAGACAAGACCATAGATGACTTCACCCTCTCACTTAAGAAAATGCCGGTATCCGGAGCATTATTTGACATGGTCAAGTTAAATGATGTAAGTAAGGAGATGATCTCAACATTTACTCCTGAGAAGTGCTACGACAAGATTGTTACATGGTCAAAGGAATACGACAGCCAGATATATGACTTCGCCACATCGGATAAGGAAGGTTTCATAAAGACCATCAACCTCTGGAAGGCAGCAGGCAAGAAGGCTCGTAAGGATGTGGGCAAATGGTCAGATCTTAAGGCATTGTTCTCATATATATATGTGCCTGATGACGAGCTGGTATTCAACTATGAGATTGATGAGAAATATACAAAGGAGCAGCTCCGTGAGGTTATCACTGAGTACAAGAAGGATATGTTCCTTGACTCCGAGAACTGGTTTGAGGATATGAAGACTATGGGAGCAGGACTTGGCTACTGCCCTAATGTGAAGGAATACAAAGCTGACCCTGAGGGATACAAGGGCTCTATCACAGATGTGTGCACAATGGTCAGGGTAGCGGTAACAGGAAAGAAGAACTCACCGGATCTCTTTACCATCATGAATGTTATCGGTGCCGACAGAACAGTGGCAAGACTTGACAGATTTCTTGAGTCTCTTAACTAGGACTTGAAGATGACTTATATTCATGCGGATCTCCGGCTGTCATGACGGGGATTTCACGGAAAGGATGATAGCAATGAATAAGAAAGTATACGAAGGATATAAATATGTTGACGGCGGTGTGTGTGCAGCTAAGGGATACCTGGCAAATGGCATCAATTGCGGTCTGAACCCTGAGAAGACCAAGAATGATCTGGGTATGGTATATTCAGAGAAGGTCTGCAATGCGGCAGCAGTATACACCACAAATAAAGTAAAGGGCGCTCCTATAACTGTTACAAAGGAACATCTTAAGGCTACAGGTAACAGGGCGCAGGCAATAATAGTTAATTCAAAAAATGCAAATACCTGTAATGCGGATGGAATAGAAAAGGCTGAGAAGATCAGCAGCCTCTGTGCAGACGCCCTGGGCATTGACACAAACCTGGTCATCAATGCTTCTACAGGAGTTATAGGGCAGATAATCCCTATAGAACCATTTGAGGAGCACATGAAGGAGCTGGCAGAGGGGCTTTCGGCAGATGGAAACGACAAAGCTGCAAACGCCATCATGACCACAGATACTGTTGACAAGCAGGTGGCTGTTGAGTTTGAACTGGGCGGAAAGACCTGTCGTCTCGGCGGTATGGCAAAGGGAAGCGGAATGATCCATCCAAACATGGCAACAACCCTCAACTTCCTTACAACAGATGTGGATATCACATCAGAGCTTATGCAGAAGGCTTTAAACGAAATAGTAAAGGTAACTTATAACTGCCTTTCAATAGACGGTGATACCTCCACAAATGACACTCTTACTGTTATGGCAAACGGTCTTGCAGGCAATACACCTGTAACAGAAGAAGGTAAGGATTATGAGATCTTTAAGAAAGCACTTTATATTGTCATGGAGTGCCTTACGATGATGCTGGCTTCTGACGGTGAGGGCGCAACAAAAATGCTTGAGTGCACAGTTGCGGGAGCACCTGATCTTGATACAGCCATTATCGTTGCCAAGAGTGTTATCCGTTCCCCACTTACAAAGTGTGCGATGTTCGGTGAGGACGCCAATTGGGGCAGAATACTCTGCGCTATAGGTTATGCTGAGGCAGATTTTGACATAGACAAGGTTGCCGTAGACTTAAGCTCCGAATACGGAACAATTCCTGTATGCCGCAAGGGCGCGGGAGTTCCTTTCTCAGAGGAGATCGCAGCAAAAATCCTTTCCGGTGATGAGATATTCATTAACATAGATCTCGGCATTGGAGATGTAACAGCAAAGGCATGGGGCTGTGACCTGACATATGATTATGTCAAGATCAACGGAGATTACCGTTCGTAATACCCTAATACCCGGGCAGATTGGGGAACGATGAAATTCTGCTCATGAGAGGTTAATGTGAAAAATAAAATTAAGATATCAAAGAAATCAGAACCCTACAATTTGTTAAACATACTGGTTTCGCTGACCACCATCATACTTCTTGGAATGATGTATGCACTGGTGAAGAGAAGCCGTGTGGATGATCTGTATGCCTTACTTGCGGTGTGCGGGATACTTGCTCTCTTTATCGGAGCAAGAATTTATCTGCGTCACGCGTTTACAGACAGCAGACTGTCCATGAGATTCGTGGGGGATACGAGACTTGAGATGAACTTTCGCATACGGGAAGGACAGACCGGGGAGATAAAAGAAGTGGATATTTCCATAGATGAGAACAGCTTCGGACAAATGACCCTTAAGGATGAAGAGGGCATCGTGGAGTTTAAATTTCTGGATGAGAAGAAGGAACCAAGTACCTTAGTCTTAAGGCTTGGAAGATCATATCAGGTGTCAGGTCTTATAAAGAAGCTTAAGCTATGGGAACAGAATTGCATAAGAAAACAAAATAATAATAAAAAGGGTGTATAAGAAACATCTGCAGGAAAAGTATCAGCGATGTTTGTAAGATATGAACCGACCTCGAAAGTCAGACGTAGGAGCTGGCTGCCGGAGGCCGGTTTTTTATTGCTGTAATGATACCTATATGAAATTCCTTCCAAAAACTTTCAAATGCCATGTGCTCTATTATAAATGTCATAAAAACTTCCAAAAAAATTCAAAACAAACATATTCACCAAAAAATAAATTCAAAAAAATTCAAAATATTTCAAAAAGCTGTTGACATATCTGAAATCAAATGGTAGTATATAGTCACAGATGAGAGAAATTGACAGAATGTGAAAGAAAAACAACAATACTCTTAAATCTGTATAAAATTGATAACTTCCCCCCTCCCTAATTATGGGAGTGTTCGTCAAAAAAACGGCGGGCACTCCCAATGTTTAAAAATGAGGGAGAATGTATAGAAGAAATAAAAAGTAAGAGTCAGATATAAACAGAGTAGACAGGCAGGATGCAGATAATGTATCAGGTTTTATATGAGAACCTGACATACAGAACAGGAGAGATGAATGATCACAGAGGAAAGATACAGGATAATATTGGACGAGCTTAAAGCAAAGAAGATCATAACCATACAGGAATGTGCAGAGATTACAGGAACCTCGGAGTCCACAGCCAGAAGGGACATCATAACTCTTGACGAGATGGGCAAGCTTAAGAGGGTGCACGGTGGTGCGACAGTTCTGGATCACGAATATGTATCAGACGAAGCTTCCGTGTCTGAGAGAGAACAGCAGAGCGTTGACGAGAAGCGTGCCATCGGAAAGTACGCAGTCAACATGATAAATGATGATGATTTTATATTTGTAGACGCCGGCACATCTACAGGGTGGCTGATTGAATACATTGAAAATACTAAGGCAACAATAGTTACAAATGGTATTGCCCATGCCAAGAAGCTTATCGCCAAGGGCATAAAGACATATATCCTTGGGGGACTGGTCAAGGCAGGGACAGAGGCAGTCATAGGCGGAGAAGCAGTAAACGGAATGAAGAAATTTAATTTCACAAAATGCTTCCTGGGAACCAATGGTATCCATCCTGAATATGGATTTTCCACGGTGGATGTGGAAGAGGCGCTGGTTAAGCAGGAGGCGGTGAACAGATCATACGCGGCAGTGGTTCTGGCAGATCACAGTAAATTTGACAAGGTTACGGCAGTTACATTTGCAGATATCAAAAGAGCCTGCATTATAACTGACAGACTTGCAAATGATAGATATGTAGATTTAACGATAATAAAGGAGGTTTTGAAATGATATACACAGTTACATTCAATCCTGCACTGGATTATGTAGTAAGAGTTGAGAACCTTAAACTTGGAGAAGTAAACAGGAGCAATGCCGAAGCGGTTTTCTACGGCGGCAAGGGAATAAATGTTTCCACTGTATTGAAGAATATAGGCGTTGATTCGGTGGCTCTCGGATTTGTGGCAGGATTTACAGGAAGAGAGATTGAGAACGGAGTAAAGGCACTCGGAGTTGACACAGATTTCATTACTCTTGATAAGGGAATGAGCAGAATAAACGTGAAGCTTAAGGCTGAGGAAGAAACAGAGATAAACGGTCAGGGACCGGATATCCCGGAGGCTGACATTGAAAAGTTGTTTGCGCAGCTTGATAAGCTCACAGCCGGTGACTGTCTGGTACTGGCAGGAACCATTCCGTCATCACTTCCGTCAGATATATATGAAACAATAATGTCACGACTGATGGATAAGGATATTGAGATCGTGGTGGACGCCACAAGGGATCTTCTGCTAAATGTACTTAAGTATCATCCGTTTCTCATAAAGCCAAATAATCATGAGCTTGGGGAGATGTTCGGAGTTGAGCTTAAGACAGATGAAGAGATAACAGAATATGCAATGAAGCTTCTTGATATGGGTGCCAAAAATGTACTTATATCCATGGCAGGAGACGGAGCAATCCTTGTTACGGAGAGCAGAGAAGTATTCAGAATGGGAGTTCCTAAGGGCAAAGTTGTTAATTCCGTAGGTGCCGGAGATTCCATGGTGGCAGGCTTCATAGCAAGCTACTTCAAGGACCATGATTACCTTGAAGCATTGAAGTTCGGTACAGCAACCGGAAGTGCAACAGCATTTTCAGAGGGCTTGGCAGAAGCTGATCTGGTATATGAGCTGTACTCAAGACTGTAACAAAAACATGAAACTATAGCTGATAGAAACAAAATGTGACTGATGGCTAAAAAATAAAAACAGGCACAAAAAGCCAAAAAATAAAATAAGAGAAAAGGAGAAGCGCATATGAAGATTACGGAGTTATTATCAAAACAGAGCGTGGCCTTAGGGGTAAAGGTCGATTCCAAAGATGCAGCTATTGATTATCTGGTTAATCTGCATTATGAGTCGGGAAATATTTCTGACAAGGAAGAATTTAAGAAAGGAATACTTAAGAGAGAGGCAGACGGTTCCACAGCCATAGGCGAAGGAATAGCAATACCTCATTCCAAGAACAGCGCCGTTAAGAAACCGGGACTTGCAGCAATGACAGTACCTGAGGGCGTTGATTACGATTCCCTTGACGGTGCTCCTTCAAATCTTTTCTTTATGATAGCAGCTCCTGAGAACGGAGCAGACGTACATCTTGAGGTTCTCTCAAGACTTTCGATGCTTCTTATGGATGAGAATTTCAGGGCAGAGCTTCTTGCAGCAAAGACTACAGAGGATTTTCTTGCAGTGTGTGACAAGTACGAGGCAGAGAAGTTCCCTGAGGAAACGGCAGAAGAGGAGAAGACACCTGAGGAGGTAAAGACAGGCTACAGAGTTCTTGCAGTTACAGCGTGTCCTACAGGTATCGCCCACACATACATGGCAGCCGAGGCACTGGAGAAGGCAGGCGAGAAGCTTGGATATCCCCTTAAGGCCGAGACAAATGGTTCAGGCGGTGTTAAGAACAGACTTACAGATGAAGAGATCGCAGCCTGTGACGGAATAATAGTTGCGGCAGATAAGAATGTTGAGACGGCAAGATTTGACGGCAAGCCGGTATTATTTACCAAGGTGGCCGATGGTATCCATAAGCCGGAGGAGCTTATAGAGAAGGTTGTTTCCGGTGAGGTTCCTGTACATCATGAGGCAGGAGCAAAGAAAGAGGAAAAGGCTTCAGGCAGTGTGGGAAACAGAATATACAAGCACCTTATGAACGGTGTATCTCACATGCTCCCATTTGTAATCGGTGGCGGTATACTTACAGCACTGGCTTTCCTTATTGATACACTATGCGGATATGGTTCAACCGGTGGATCAAACTTCGGTTCATGTACACCACTTTCTGCATTCTTTAAATACGCAGGCGGACTTGCCATGGGACTTATGGTTCCTGTACTTGCAGGCTTCATAGCAGAATCCATAGCAGACCGGCCGGGTCTTGCGGTTGGTTTCCTTGGCGGTTTACTTGCATCCTCGGGAAATGCAGCATTGTTTGCAGGTGAAAATGCAAATTACCTGTTCTCCAATATGGAAGGTCTCTCAGGCTTCCAGAACTTCGTTGCAAAGTTCGGATTTGCAGGTCCTTCATCAGGTAACACGGTATCGGGATTCCTTGGCGGTATAGTGGCAGGTTTCCTGGCAGGATATCTGGTATTGCTCCTCAGAAAGCTTTGCTCCAAGTTCCCACAGTCACTTGAGGGTATCAAGCCTACACTTATCTACCCTGTAGTGGGAATGTTCCTTGTGGCAGTGCTGATGATATTCATCTTCAATCCACTTATCGGTGTTGTAAATACAGGCCTCAGCAACATGCTCACATCCCTTGCAAATAAGAACCTTCTTGTAGTCCTTGGACTTATCCTTGGCGGAATGATGGCAATAGATATGGGAGGTCCTATTAACAAGGCGGCTTATGTATATGGTTCAATGATGTTGGCAACAGCCGCAGAGATGACATCAAACGGAATGGCCATAACAGATCCGGGAGTTCAGGCATGCTATATAGCAATGGCAGCAGTTATGGTAGGTGGTATGGTTCCGCCACTTGGAATCGCTCTTGCATGTATCTTCTTCCCTAAGAAGTTTACAAAGGCAGAGAGAGGCTCAACAGTTTCAAACATTGTAATGGGCTGTGGTTTCATTACAGAGGGAGCTATCCCATTTGCAGCAGCAGATCCACTTCATGTAATTCCATGTACCTTCGTTGGCGCAGCAGTAGCGGGAGCCATGGCAGCAGCATTCAAGTGTACGCTGATGGCACCTCACGGAGGAGTGTTCGTATTCGCAACAGTTGGAAATCCATTACTCTACATTGTTTCATGGCTTGTAGGTTCAGTGATAACAGCAGTGATGCTTGGAGTTATCAAGAAGCCTGTTGAAGAGTAGGATAAGAAACAAGTAAAAAATAAATAACAGACAAAACTAAAGATTAAAGGCTCAGGCTGATGGCCATGGACCCGGAAATAAAATCAACAGAGTATAAAGGAAAAGGGAGATTAAGATTATGGTATCACAGACAGTAAAAGTAATTAATGCACAGGGACTTCATATGAGACCGGCAGGAGTGCTGGCAAAGGAAATGACAAAGTTCAAGTCAGCAATAACTCTTGAGACCGCAGGCAAAAAGATAAATGCCAAGAGCGTAATGCTCATTATCGCAGCATGTATCAAGTGCGGTGCAGAGGTAACAGTAGAGTGTGAGGGCGAAGACGAGAAGGAAGCTCTTGCAAAGGCAGTAGAACTTATCGAGTCAGGATTTGGCGAGTAATATCAAGCGTTTTTAACAGCCGGTGTCTGATGTCATGACAGGCGTCAGACACCGGTTGTGTATTATCTGACAGAAAGATTTTATCTAATGCAAATGATGAAGTATTAAGGTACCCGGTAAACGAAGGGGAAGTATAAGGAGGCCAATATGTATAGAGGAATAGGCGGTTCTGCCGGATATGGTGTGGGCAAGGCTGTTGTTATATCTGATGTCAAGCCTGAATATGTGGTAAGGACAATAACAGATACAGATGCAGAGATAAAGAGATATGAAGATGCGGTTGCGGTATTCACTGAGAAGACCCGGAGGATGGCAGATGCAATGAAGGAAAGGGTCGGAGAGCATAATGCAGAGATACTTGAGGGGCATATATTATTGTTAAACGATCCGGGAATGGAAGAAATAATCAAGGGAACCATATCAGGAGGCACATGTGCAGAGTCGGCTCTTGAGTCAGCCTGTGATATGTTCTCATCAATGTTCATGATGGCGGATGATGAGCTTACAAAGCAGAGAGCAACAGACGTGGCAGATATCAAGCTCCGCATGCTTAAGATACTTACAGGAGTTCCCGATACAAATGTTGCTGATGTGCCGGCAGGTACAATACTTGTGGCGAGAGACCTTACACCATCCATGACTGCCGGCATTATAAAGGAAAATGTTGAGGGCATCATAACAGAGGTCGGCGGAAAGACCTCCCACTCAGCAATCCTTGCCAGGGCACTGGAGATCCCTGCAGTACTGAGCATAGACGGAATAGTTGATAAGGTGACAGACGGAATGAACATAGCCGTTGACGGCAATAATGGAATATGTATAATTGATCCTACAGTTGAGGAGATAGCCGAGTATGTAGGAAAGAAGAGGGAATGGCTTGTCCAGAAGGAGACCCTTAAGGTGTTCATGGGCAAGGAGACAGTTACCGCAGATGGTAAGGTTGTAAGTCTCTATGGCAATATCGGCAAGCCTGAGGACGCAGAGCAGGTTAAGAGCTGTGACGGAGAAGGCATAGGTCTGTTCCGTACAGAGTTTCTGTTCATGGGAGCATCGCAGCTTCCAAGTGAGGATCAGCAGTTTGAGGCATACAGGAAGGCTGCCGAGATCATGGAGGGCAAGGAGGTTATAATCAGAACACTGGACGTTGGCGGTGATAAGGATATCCCATATCTTGGACTTGCTAAGGAGGATAATCCTTTCTTAGGTTTCAGGGCTGTAAGATACTGCCTGGCAAATGAGGCTTCATACAGAGTACAGCTCCGTGCACTGCTCCGTGCCAGTGCCTACGGACACATTAAGATAATGGTACCGCTTGTAACCTGTGTGGATGAGATCAGAGCCGTTAAGGCGATGGTCGAGGTTATAAAGAAGGAATTTGACGCTGCCGGTATCCCTTATGACAAGGATATCCAGGTTGGTGTTATGATAGAGACCCCTGCCGCTGCGCTTATTGCAGACCTTCTTGCTAAGGAAGCAGACTTCTTCAGTATAGGTACAAATGACCTTACACAGTACACAATGGCTGTAGACAGAGGAAATGCCAAGGTTGCATATCTGTACTCTGCATATAACCCGGCAGTGCTCCGTTCAATGAAGTATATTATCGAATCTGCAAATAAAGCAGGCATAATGGTTGGAATGTGCGGCGAAGCAGCAGCAGATCCGCTGCTGATACCACTGCTTATCTCATTTGGACTTAACGAGTTTTCTGTAAGTGCCACTTCCGTACTGGCAACCAGGGCGGCCATAAATAAGTGGACAAAGGAAGAAGCAGATCTTCTGGCAGAGAAGGCATTATCCCTTGCTACAGAGAAAGAGGTTATGGAACTTCTTAAGTCGAGCGTGAGATGATCCCATGATCCGGTTGGTGAAAACTGAAACGTTTCAGAAAAAAACACAATGGAGCTCCGGTATTCGGAAAGTATTTGCACAATTAAAAAAAAGTCAAGTTGTGATAATCTACAAATATTGCCAGCCTAAGTGGATAAAGTAACGAATTTGGTTTTTCGTGTCGATTTACTATGGATTTTGAACGTAAAAATTTGATATTATAGGTATAGGCGGAAAATGAGTTGGATTGAGTTATGAAATAGTTTCACGGTAATATCTCATGAAGGTGTTTTAGTATTTGGAAGGAAGATTTGAATGTTTGAAAATGAAAAGGTGAGACACGTAAAATTTGGTCAGGGGAATGTCATAGAGTGTGACGGAGTTCACATTAAGGTTATATTTGAGCTTCAGAATCTTGAGAAGACATTTGCCTATCCGGGAGTATTTGACAAGTTTCTTGTTTTTGAGAGCAATGGATTGCAGGAGGAGACAGACAGGAAGCTGGCGGATATCCGTACGGAACAGAAGAAGTTCGATAACATGAAGCGGCTCATGTATCTGGAGAATGAGAAGAGACACAAAGAAGAGCTGCTGGCGAAGGCAAAGAAGAAAAAAGCCTGAGATTTATTATTACTAAGCTTATATACCGGTTGTTGCACTGCGGATCGGAATTCCCGGTGTGATGACCGGTTTTTTATGTATATTACTTGTTATTTGCATATCAGTGTGGTACAATCGGATTGCTTTATTGATAAAAATTATTTAGTCTATTATGCTTGTCAGTTAAGAAAAACAGGTAGAAGAGTATTTTGGTTGAGAAAATAATATCTGCCGGACAGAGAAAGGAAGAAGATCGCGTGTATAGTATTGTTAAAACAGAACAGTTAACAGACACAATTTATCTCATGGAAGTAAAAGCTCCGAGAGTAGCAAAGAATTGTCTCCCGGGACAGTTTATTATAGTCAGAGGATCAGATGACGGGGAGAGGATACCTCTTACCATCTGTGATTACAATAGAGAAGAAGGCACAGTTACCATAGTATTCCAGGTAGTAGGCGCTGCTACGGAGATGATGAGAAATTATAAGGCTGGAGATGCATTTGCAGATTTTGTTGGACCACTTGGCTGCCATTCAGAGTTATGCGATGAGAACATAGATGATCTTAAGAATAAGAAGATATTGTTTGTTGCAGGAGGTGTCGGTACTGCTCCTGTATACCCACAGGTTAAGTGGCTCCATGAGAATGGTGTTGACGCAGATGTTATCATCGGTGGAAGAAACAAGTCACTTATCATCCTTGAGAATCAGATGAGAACTGTTGCAGGCAACCTGTACATAACAACAGATGATGGCTCTTACGGAAGCAAGGGTGTTGTTACAAATGAGATCCAGAAGCTTGTTGATGCAGGAAATAAATATGACGTATGTATCGCGATTGGACCAATGATAATGATGAAGTTCGTATGTAAGCTCACAAAGGAGCTTGGTATCCATACTGTTGTCAGCCTGAACCCTATCATGGTAGATGGAACAGGTATGTGCGGTGCGTGCAGAGTTACAGTCGGCGGTGAAGTTAAGTTTGCCTGCGTAGACGGACCTGAGTTTGATGGACATCTTGTAGACTTCGATGAGGCTATGAAGCGTCAGCAGATATATAAGACAGCAGAAGGAAGAGCGTATCTTGCAGCTAAAGAAGGAGATACACACCATGGTGGCTGTGGAAATTGCGGAGGTGACAAATAATGGCTATAGATGTAGATGTATTTAAGAGAGTTCCTGTTCGTGAGCAGGACGCCAGTGAGCGTGCTCATAATTTTGAAGAGGTTTGTTACGGATACAATGCTGAGGAGGCAATGGCTGAGGCGTCAAGATGTATAGGATGTAAGAACGCACCATGTATGGGTGGATGTCCTGTATCAATAAATATTCCAGGATTCATTGCTAAGGTTAAGGAAGGAAACTTCGCTGAAGCGTTCCAGATCATCAGTGAGTCATCTGCACTCCCTGCTGTATGCGGTCGTGTGTGTCCACAGGAGACACAGTGTGAGCACAGATGTATCAGAGGAATAAAGGGCGAAGCCGTATCAATCGGTAAGCTTGAGAGATTTGTTGCAGACTGGGCAAGAGAGAATGGCATCAAGCCTGAGCCTGCTAAGGAAAAGAACGGCAAGAAGGTTGCTGTTATCGGTTCGGGTCCTTCAGGTGTTACATGTGCCGGAGACCTTGCGAAGATGGGCTATGATGTTACAATATTTGAGGCACTTCATGAGCCGGGAGGAGTTCTTGTATATGGTATTCCTGAATTCCGTCTCCCTAAGGAAAAGGTAGTTAAGAAAGAGATAGAGAACATAAAGAGTCTTGGCGTTAAGATTGAGACAAATGTAGTGGTAGGCAAGTCGGTTACCATCGACTCACTTCTTGAGGACGAGGGCTTTGACGCAGTATTCGTAGGTTCAGGCGCCGGCCTTCCTAAGTTCATGGGTATTCCTGGTGAGAACTCAAACGGAGTATTCTCAGCGAATGAGTATCTTACAAGAAGTAACCTTATGAAGGCGTTTGACGAGAATTCAAATACACCTATCATGCATGCCAAGAAGGTAGCAGTTGTAGGTGGTGGTAATGTTGCTATGGACGCAGCAAGAACAGCATTACGTCTCGGTGCAGAGACACATATCGTATACAGACGTTCAGAGGAGGAGCTTCCTGCAAGAGTTGAGGAAGTACATCACGCTAAGGAAGAGGGGATTATATTTGATCTTCTTACAAATCCTACAGAGATCCTTGCAGACGAGAAAGGCTGGGTATGCGGAATCAGGTGTGTAAAGATGGAGCTTGGCGAGCCTGATGCTTCAGGAAGAAGAAGACCTGTTGTGATCCCTGGTTCAGAGTTCGTTATGGATGTGGATGCGGTTATCATGTCACTTGGTACTTCACCAAACCCACTTATCTCATCAACAACAAAGGGACTTGATACAAATAAGTGGAAGTGCCTTGTAGCTGACGAGGCTGATGGAAAGACAACTAAGGAAGGTGTATATGCCGGTGGTGACGCAGTTACAGGTGCAGCCACAGTTATCCTTGCCATGGGTGCAGGAAAGGCAGCAGCCAAGGGTATTGACGAGTACATTAAGAGCAAGAACTAATAGAAAGATAAATTATTAAGTGAGAGAAACTCTGAGAGTGGATTATTTTCAGAGTTTCTTTTCTTTAGTTTATTAAGTACAGGGTGTATAATCGACTATAAGAAATCGGAGATCATGCCAAATTTTTAATGGGCTGATATTTGGGATAATAAGGAGAAGGAAAATGGAAAAGCGTGAGCTGGTATATTATAAACTTGATGAGGTGGATTGCAAGATATTGGCAATGCTCCAGGAGAATGCGAGAGCTTCTCTTAAGGATATGGCTGCGGCAGTATCAATGTCACCTACAGCAGTGGGAACCCGTATAGACAGAATGTTGGAGGAGGGAGTCCTTGAGGGTTTTACCACCAAGCTTAATCCGGAGTCAATGGGCCACTATATAAAGGCATTTATCAACCTTGAGGTGTCACCTGACCAGAAGGAAGAATTCTATCCGTATATAGACAGCGTGTTGAATGTAGTTGAGTGTAATTGTGTTACCGGGGATTACTCAATGCTTATTGAGGTGAGATTTAAGACTACTGCTGATCTGGATCATTTCGTAGGAGAACTCCAGAGGTTTGGGAAGACCAAGACGCAGATTGTGTTCTCAACCTGCGTAAAGCACAGGTGCAGATACTGGAGAGCAGATAATGAGATAAGGAGTACCACTGCAAATGACAAGCAGTAAAATTTAAAAAATAAGGTTTTACTGTGGAAAAACCTAAAAAATCCACAAAATCACATATGCGATATGATAAAATCCAAGTAAAAACAACTTTTTACTTGGATTTTTTAAGCTTTTACTTTACATTATTAATGCACTGTAATATAATGTGCCTAGTGGTTGGAAAACAATCAATAAAATAAAGCTTTAGGAGGATATAAAAATGTCATATGTTGATGAAGTACTTGAAGTAGTAAAGAAAAAGAATGCAGATCAGCCTGAGTTCTTACAGGCAGTTACAGAGGTTCTTGAATCACTCAGACCTTGCATCGATGCAAACGAGGAAGTTTACAGAAAGAACGCAATCCTTGAGAGAATCACAGAGCCGGATAGACAGATAATGTTCAGGGTACCATGGGTTGATGACAACGGACAGGTACAGGTAAACAGAGGTTTCCGTGTACAGTTCAACAATGCCATTGGACCATACAAGGGAGGTCTTAGACTTCATCCTTCAGTAAACCTTGGTATCATCAAGTTCCTTGGTTTCGAGCAGATCTTTAAGAACTCACTTACAACACTTCCTATCGGTGGTGGTAAGGGTGGTTCAGACTTCGACCCTAAGGGTAAGTCAGACAGAGAGATCATGGCATTCTGCCAGAGCTTCATGACAGAGCTTTCAAAATATATCGGTGCAGACGTTGATGTTCCAGCAGGTGATATCGGAACAGGCGCAAGAGAGATCGGCTTCATGTTCGGTCAGTACAAGAGAATCCGTGGATTATTCGAGGGAGTTCTTACAGGTAAGGGACTTACATATGGTGGATCACTTGCTCGTACACAGGCTACAGGTTATGGATTACTTTACCTTACAAGTGCTCTTCTTAAGGATCACAATATGGATATTGCAGGCAAGGTATGTGCAGTATCAGGCGCCGGTAATGTTGCAATCTATGCTATCGAGAAGGCACAGCAGTTAGGTGCTAAGTGTGTAACATGTTCAGATTCAACAGGTTGGATCTACGATCCAGAAGGAATCGATGTTGAGCTTCTTAAGGATGTTAAGGAAGTTAAGAGAGCGCGTCTTGACGCTTATGCTGCTGCAAGACCATCAGCTGAGTATCATGTAAAGAAGGACGCTAACGATCACGGTGTATGGTCAATCAAGTGTGATCTTGCTCTTCCATGTGCTACACAGAACGAGCTTAACCTTGAGGATGCTAAGATGCTTGTTGCAAATGGCGTTATTTCAGTAACAGAAGGTGCTAACATGCCTACAACACTTGAGGCTACTAAGTATCTTCAGGAGCAGGGTGTACTCTTCGTTGGTGGTAAGGCTGCAAATGCAGGTGGTGTTGCTACATCAGCTCTTGAGATGAGCCAGAACAGCGAGAGACTTTCATGGACATTCGAAGAGGTTGATGGCAAGCTCAAGGGAATCATGGAGACAATCTACGCTAACATTTCAGACGCAGCAGCAAGATACAACATGACAGTTGGCGGAAACCCAGACTACGTTGCAGGTGCTAACATCGCCGGCTTTGAGAAGGTTGTTGACGCTATGCTTGCACAGGGTGTTTGCTAATTAACAACAGACATATCCTTTTAACATAAAAAAGACCCGGTCGTGGATTTCACGGTCGGGTTTTTTGCGTAATATATGTTGTTGAATTATAGCCGCCGATTTTTTATAATATTATAAATTGCGTAAGCTTTACATGGAAGCTTGATATGTGGCGTCAGCCCTCTATTATAAAGTGAATTTTAATGGGCTGATGTTCAATGATTGTGTCAAGTTTTCTATGAAAACTTGATATGCAGCTCCAGCCATTTGCCGAAGGCAAATTTTGCATGGCTGGAGTTCAATAAAAAGGAGGAGAAGCATGAATAAATTAGGTTTTGTGGGAATGGGCAACATGGCAACGGCACTTTGTTCCGGTTTTATAAAAAGCGGATTGATATCAGGAGAAGATGTGTACGGTTATGCACCTCATTTTGATAAATTAAAGAAAAATGCAGAGAAATACGGTTTTGTTCCAAAGGAAAGCCTTGTGGATATGGTAAAAGAATGTGACACAATAATACTTGCCTGCAAACCATATCAGATTGAAGAAGTCCTAAAGGAGCTGGGTGATGCTATTGAGCATAAAGCAATAATATCCGTTGCACTGGGCTGGAATTATGACAAGCTTGACAACCTCATAGATGCAGATGTGAGATTGCAGTTCGTAATGCCCAATACACCTGCCATGGTGGGAGAGGGAGTACTTTTATTTGAAGATAAAAACTCACTTCTTCCGGAGGAAAGAGAAGAAATAATGAAGCTGTTTGGTTCTGTGGGACTGGTGGAGGAAATGGCCTCTGAGCTTATGGGTATAGGCGGAGCAGTGACCGGCTGCGGACCTGCATTTGTAGATCTTATGATGGAAGCATATGCTGACGCTGCGGTAAAATACGGTGTTAAAAGAGACGTGGCATATAAGCTGGTAGGGCAGTTGGTGCTTGGCTCAGCGAAGCTCATGCTTGAGACAGGAGAGCATCCGGCAGTACTTAAGGACAATGTATGCTCACCGGGAGGCTCCACCATAAAGGGCGTCACGGCCCTTGAAAAGGCAGGCTTCAGAAATGCATGCATAGAGTCCATTGATTCTATAATGAATTGATAGGAATAAATTGGAAATAAAAAACACTTGGCAAATGACATAGTAAATAGTATAATGAACGTATGTTCGAAATAAGCAACACCGAAGCAGGTATAACTACAAATGAAAAGCTTAAGATATTGGCAGATGCAGCCAAGTATGACGTGGCATGTACGTCAAGCGGTGTAGACAGAAGGGGAAAGAAAGGATTCCTTGGCAACAGCGCAGCATGTGGAATATGTCATAGTTTTGGTGCTGACGGAAGATGTATCTCCCTCCTTAAGGTGCTTATGACCAATCACTGCATATACGACTGTAAGTATTGTGCCAACAGAGTGTCAAATGACGTTCCGAGGGCAGAGTTTGAACCGGAAGAGCTGTGCAGGCTGGTTATGGAATTTTACAAGAGAAATTACATTGAGGGATTGTTCTTGAGCTCAGGAGTTTTTAAAACTCCTGCATATACCATGGAGCGTATGTGCATTATACTGTCGCTCCTCAGAAACAAATATCATTTTAACGGGTATATACATGTGAAGACCATTCCCGGAGCACCGGATGAACTGCTGGCTGCTGCAGGGTATCTTGCAGACAGGATAAGCGTTAATCTGGAGCTTCCTACAGCAGAGAGCCTTGAGAAGCTGGCACCGAATAAAAGTTTTAAGACCATACTTGACCCTATGGGGAAGGTTACAGATACCATTGCAGCCCATAGGATAGCCATAGGCAAGGACTCAAGGATGGAAAGGAGCACCATCAACAGATATCTGGCCGGCAGCATATTCAACAGCAGTAATTATGTGGAAGACCATCGGAAGCCGTATAATGTGTCAGACAGAGCAAAGATTGTGCCGGAAAATGATAATGTATCAGGAAAGGCAGGAAATGTATCAGACAAGACAATGAACGTATCAGGAAATTACGGTGCTGCCGGTGGAGGAAACGAGACGGATAAAATCTTTGCAGGACTTGATAAACAGACTGGAAAAGTTCTGAGATACGATAAAGATTTCCTTCCTATGAGATACGGAGATAACAGCTTAAAGAGAGCCTTTGCTCCGGCAGGTCAGAGCACCCAGATGATCGTTGGGGCAACGGAGGAGACAGATTATATCCTTATAAGGACCAGTCAGACTCTGTATCAGAACTATGATCTGAAGAGGGTGTTCTATTCAGCATATGTTCCTTTAAATGAAGATGCAGTATTGCCTGCACTGGATACGGCACCACCTCTGTTAAGAGAGCACAGACTGTATCAGGCGGACTGGCTTCTCAGGTATTACGGTTTCCAGGCAAATGAGCTTCTTTCAGAGGCTCGTCCTAACTTTAATGAAAAGGTGGATCCTAAGTGTGACTGGGCACTCCGCAATCTGGGGGATTTCCCGGTGGAGGTTCAGACGGCAACCTATGACAAGCTATTAAGGGTTCCAGGTATAGGACCGAAATCCGCCAGAAGGATCATGTCCGCCAGGAGATACGGCTCACTTACCTATGAGAGTCTTAAAAAGATGGGAGTAGTCCTGAAGCGCGCCCATTACTTCATTACATGTAACGGCAGGATGATGTTTAATACACCTATAGAAGAGGAATATATAACAAGACATCTGGTAGAGGACAATTACAAGGATAACTGGAAGATAGAGCATCAGAATGAGAAGTATCATCAGATGTCGCTGTTTGATGACTTTAATCTTACCTGAAAAGTATCAGATGACATGTAAGAATAGGAGAGCCATAGTGAAGATATTTATGTGTAATGACCGGGTGGAGACAAAACTGTGCTGCATATATACGGCATGGGAATGTGCTCTTAAGGTGGGCTATGACAAGGTGGGCATGATGGTTGAGCCGGTCACAGAGCCTACTCTGTTTGATGAATATATACATGTGGGATATGATGAGGATCACTATATAAAAGTAGTAAGATCCATAAGGAACAGCATATCGGACACTGCATATATGTATGTGTATTACGCGTGTCTGTCCGCAGATCCGGACGCTCTTAATAAGGTATTCCGGTTCTTACGGAAGGGCTTTAAGGTGGGAGCGTCAATAATTAAAAGACTTAACGATCCGGATGTAATGAGTATGACGGAACTTAGAAGGAATGTTGGAAATGAGATCCATTATTTCAGGGAATTTGCCAGGTTCACATCCATAGACAGTAAGCTTTATGTGTGCCATATAGAGCCAAAGAATAATGTGGCGTACATGGTGGGGCAGCATTTCGCGGACAGAATGCCTTCGGAATACTGGATGATAATAGATGATAAGAGGCACCTGGCAGTGGTGCATCCCATGGATGAGGACACATACCTTCGGAGGCTTACCGATGAAGAATTTGAAACTCTTAAGAATACTGAGGCGAAGGAGGATGAATACACGGATATGTGGCGTACCTTCTTTAAGGCTGTAGCAATAGAACAAAGGAAAAATCCCGAGTGCCAGAGAAGCCATTTCCCTATATGGATGAGAAAACATGCTACAGAATTTATGGATGTATAACAGAAAGGCAGACAGGGAGACAATACAAGTATATGATGGTGCCGAAAGGGAGCTATATGATCGTTAAAGATTAAAACGTATATGCATTAAAATGTATATGCGTTAATAAGTACATATGCTGTTGGGATGAGAGGGGATATCCGTTACGTGAAAAGAAATTGAATATTAATAGGAACAGGATATATATTACATGGAAAGAAAAAAGGATAAGATAGCCCCAGCTATCTTATCCTTTTCTTTCCACATACAGGACAAGGATCTTCGGTTGTTACCCGTCCGCACCCCCAACAAGTCCATGATGGGCTTACAGTGGAAGATGTCTCCTTTTTAGCCTGATTAGTTGTAATTGTGAAATTCTTGGAGACAATAGATATATCACCATTTTGGTCTATAATGGTTTCAGTCTTTACATTGCCTACAGAATTGCCGGTATTTTTCTTTTTATTCCCAAAAAACTTCCCCATTGATAATTACCTGCCCTCCGATAAAACTACCCCTCTATTTTAATTCATATTTTGATAATTTTCAATAATTAAGTAGGTAATGTTTATAAAAAATAACTTTAAATTTATTAAATATGCTGTAAATATTATATCCAGCCACCGTCAAAAGTTATAATCTGACCTGTGAGATATTCCGGAGCGGTAGCAATCTTACATATAAAATCTCCGGCCTCGGCAGGTGTTGCCATGCGTCCATAGGGGATCTCGTCACAGAGAAGCTGCTTCTCCTCAGGGCTTAGGTGATCGTTCATGGTGGTGTCTATAGCACCGAAAGCAATGGCATTTACAGATATATTGCTTGGTGCCAGTTCCTTTGCCAGTGCTTTGGAAAATGCGTTTACTGCGCCTTTTGAGGCAGAATAGGCCACTTCCATGGAAGCTCCGGTAATACCCCATACTGATGAAATGTTGATTATCCGTCCGGATTTATTGTGTACCATATGCGGTACTACTGCACTGCAGGTATTGAACACGGAGGTCACATTGGTGTTCATGATGGCGTTCCAGTCATCTATATCCATATCAGTAAGGAGACCTATATAGGAGATCCCACTGTTGTTCACTAACAGGGAAATATCATTTCCGAACCGTGATATTACATTATTAATGAAGCTTCCCGAAAAATCATGATCACTGATATCACCGGCTTCCGCGTAGCAGTCACATCCTTTTGACAGGATGATATTTCTGGTCTCTTCAAGCAGTTCTTTATTTTTAAGGCAGGTAATGGCAAGCTTATCGTAATGTGAAGCTAGCTTTACAGCACATTCTTTTCCGATACCTCTTGATGCACCTGTTACTATGGCAATAGACATATTTGCAGACTCCTTTTTGCATTATTATACGGTATGGACTGAAAATACAGCCACAACCAGCATATTACTGATTATATCATATAAAAATATGTTGAAAATAATAAATTCCTTTGCTATACTCATATTTGTTTTAAATGATACGAATTGTGTATGCCCGGGTATGCCCGTCCGGGGGTACAGGAATTGGAGAAAAAGATGAAGAATTCAGTTGCAAAATTATTTTGGGAGACGCTCCTCAGAGCAGCAGTTATCATACTTGGTATCGGCATTGTTGCCATGAGCATATTGCTGGGAATTACAATAAAGAAGAATAATGACAATAAGGCTAAGAAGGAAGCCAATACAGAGATCAAGACAGATGTGTCAACAGAAGAGACAGACACCACTGACCCTACATTCTATGAGAATACAGAGGAAGCAAGCTCAGAGGATACAGAGCAGACAGTAAGCTCTAAAGACGCTAAGATATTAGTTGTAAATGCCACAGGCGTAAACGGAGTGGCAGGAAACTGGAAGACCAGCCTTGAGTCAGAGGGCTATTCATCAGTTGATACAGCTACATACAATGCAAGAAATCTCACAAAGACAACCATATGTGTTTCGGGAAGCTATGACGGAGCAGATCTGGCAGGTATGTTTTCTGAGGCGGATATGTCAACGACAGATCAGGTATCTGATACAATGACAGATGCGTCAGATATCAGCAGCTACGACATTATCATCCTTATAGGAACAGATAATGTAAAGTAAAAATGCATAATATACAGAAAAGTGATATGTTATCACAAAGAAAAGAAGCTGCATAATGCCATTGCGGCTTCTTTTTTTGTTCCTTATTTTTAAAATCTGGCTCTTTGTACATATTGTATATTGAACTTATGCAATATTGCTCATAGTCACAAACCATAAACAATAAAAGCGTTTTAAAATAAGAAAATTGCGTTTGTCAAGTGGTCAAAAGGAGAAAAATGACTATGTGCAAAATGACAAATAGTGCGGCTTTTCGAGGTATAAGGGTCGATTAATTTTATTATTTTGGTGAAGGTTTCACAAAAAAGCAACATGACACAGGGATAAACAGGGGGCAAAATCGTCATATTGTTCATTTTTTTGCATCTATATACAAATTCACCAAAAGTTTCAAAAATTTTTTGAGCATAAGTAATATGGCTAGAAAATATTTATTGATGTAAAATGACATTATGTTTAAAAGACAGAAACAAAACAAAGTATATAAATTACGGAGGTAATTACTAATGGCAAGTTTATCACTTAAGAACATTTATAAGGTATATCCTAACGGATTTAATGCTGTTAAGGACTTCAACCTTGAGATTGAGGACAAGGAGTTCATCATTTTCGTTGGACCTTCAGGATGTGGTAAGTCAACAACACTTAGAATGATCGCTGGACTTGAGGATATCAGCTCAGGCGAGTTATGGATCGGAGACAGACTTGTAAATGATGTAGAGCCTAAGGACAGAGATATCGCGATGGTATTCCAGAACTATGCTCTTTATCCACATATGTCAGTATATGACAATATGGCATTCGGTCTTAAGTTAAGAAAGGTATCAGCAGAGAAGATTGATAAGGCTGTTCATGAAGCAGCTAAGATTCTTGACATTGAGCACCTTCTTGATCGTAAGCCAAAGGCTTTATCAGGTGGTCAGAGACAGAGAGTTGCTATGGGACGTGCTATTGTCCGTGAGCCTAAGGTATTCCTTATGGATGAGCCTCTTTCAAACCTTGATGCTAAGCTTCGTGTGCAGATGCGAGTTGAGATTTCAAAGCTTCATCAGAGACTTCAGACAACTATTATCTACGTTACACATGACCAGACAGAGGCTATGACACTTGGTACAAGAATCGTAGTTATGAAGGATGGTATCATACAGCAGGTAGATACACCACAGAACTTATATGACAAGCCATGTAACTTATTCGTTGCAGGATTCATGGGTATGCCACCTATGAACTTCATTGATTGTAAGGTTGTTAAGTCAGGTGCTGATGTATTATTAATGTTCGGTTCACACTCAATTAAGGTTCCGGATAGCAAGGCTGAGAGACTTATCGCTCTTGACGCTATTGATAAGGAAGTTGTTCTTGGTATCCGTCCAGAGGATATCCATGATGAGCAGCTCTTCATCGAGTCATCACCAGAAAGCGTTATCGACGCTAGAATCAATATTTATGAAATGCTTGGTGCTGAGGTTTACTTATACTTCACAATCGATCAGTTTGATATCACAGCTAGAGTTAATGCTCGTACAACAGCCAGACCTGGCGATACAGTACAGTTCGCATTTGACTTAAGCAAGATTCATATCTTCGATAAGGAGACAGAGGAGATCTTAGTCAGCTAATATCTTCGTAACGTAAAGATTGTTCTTTTTTCAAGGGAGAAAGGGCAAGATATACAACGTAGAAAAATTTCTATAGGTAAAAATGAGAGAAAATGTATAAATTTATACATTTTCTCTTTTTTTTTTGCACAATTTGCTATAAAATAAACAGGTAGGTGAATTTATATTCGAGAGATTGGCCTATACATGAAAGATGTATATTGTGACGGTACAACATCGGGAAGGAAACATGCCATAATTTTGGTGGTTGTGCCAATGTTAAAAAAGGAGAGAAAAGTATGATATCTAACCAGATTCTTCAGGATACAATAGACGGATTAAAAAATATAACACGAACAGATCTTTGCGTTATGGATACAGAGGGCAAGCTGTTGGCGTCAACATTTAATGATATAGAGGATTGTGAGGACGCAGTATTTGCATTTGTGGATTCGCCTGCCGACAGCCAGGTTGTAAGGGGCTATCAGTTCTTTAAAGTATTCGATGATAATCAGTTGGAGCATATTCTTATGGTCAAGGGCGAGACAGACGATAATTATATGGTAGGAAAGATTGCGGCTTTCCAGATACAAAATCTTCTTGTGGCTTATAAGGAAAGATTTGATAAGGATAACTTTATTAAAAATCTTCTCCTGGACAACCTTCTTTTGGTGGATATCTATAACAGGGCAAAGAAGCTCCATATTGATACAGATGTAAGACGTATAGTATTTATTATTGAGACAAAGACAGAGAAGGATACAAATGCCCTTGAGACAGTGAGAAATATCTTCTCAACAAAGACAAAGGATTTCATTACAGCAGTAGATGAGAAGAATATAATCCTGGTTAAGGAAGTAAAGCAGGGGGAGACCTATGATGACATGATCAAGATATCAAGAGTTATCGTTGATATGCTTAACACAGAAGCTATGTCATCTGTTAGAGTTTCATTTGGTACAATAGTAAATGAGATAAAGGAAGTATCCCGTTCATACAAGGAAGCAAAAATGGCTCTGGATGTAGGAAAGATTTTCTATGAGAACACAGACATTATCGCTTACAGCAATCTTGGTATAGGAAGACTTATTTACCAGCTCCCACTGCCACTGTGCAAGATGTTTATTAAGGAAATATTTGATGGTAAGTCGCCGGACGAGTTTGATGAGGAGACGCTTACGACCATCAATAAGTTCTTCGAGAACAGCCTTAATGTATCAGAAACTTCAAGACAACTTTACATTCACAGAAATACTCTTGTGTATCGTCTTGATAAGCTCCAGAAGAGCACAGGTCTTGATCTGAGAGTGTTCGAGGATGCCATTACATTTAAGATCGCCCTCATGGTAGTTAAGTATATGAAGTATATGGAGTCATTAGATTACTAAAGATAGAAAATATAGAAGATGAAGATATAGAAAAGATCACGCAAAAGATCACACGAAGGATAAATTCCGGATTTTGCCGTAGCTTTTCTCTTGTGATGTTGTTCATTGGAGGACTGTAGTGCAGATCCGGGATTTTTTTATGGCAACGAAGAAAAAGCCGCATGCCTGCATGAAAATATTTGCTGATTGCCGATCGGCAGATAAAATTTGCAGCGGTTGTGTTATTGTTTCACCGGCAGAGATGTAAAATAGTTGTAAACAAGAATAGGTTGACGAAATGTTACATAAATGTTACAATGCACTTGACTGTGGTAATTTGTTCAGTTTTTCACAAATATTACACAAATTTGAATTATATTGTATCTGTAGTATGAGGTATACTACCACGAGAGAGTGTACGATACACATTTGAAAGGAACAATCAGATTATGATAGAGTTAGAAAACGTCACTATGACATATCCCGGTGGCATGACGGCTCTCAAGGATGTTAATATCAACATCGAGAAGGGCGAGTTCGTCTTCATAGTTGGAAGCAGTGGCTCAGGTAAGACTACGCTTATCAAGCTGCTCTTAAAGGAACTTGATGCTACAAAGGGAAGTATCAGCGTGGCGGGATATAATTATAATAAGATAAAGAGGAGAGATATCCCTAAGGTCCGCAGAAGAATCGGAGTTGTATTCCAGAACTTCAGACTTCTTAAGGACAGGACAATATATGAGAATGTTGCATTTGCCCAGAGAGTAATCCAGACTCCGGGACGATACATCAGAAGAAGAGTTCCTGCAATGCTTACACTTGTAGGTCTTGCAGATAAGTTCAAGTCATACCCTAGAGAGCTTTCAGGTGGTGAGCAGCAGAGAGTTGCCATGGCAAGAGCCCTGGTGAATAATCCTGACATAATTCTGGCAGATGAGCCTACAGGAAATCTTGATCCTAAGAACTCTATGGATATCATGAACCTTTTGAATGATATCAACAAGAGAGGAACAACCGTTGTGGTTGTTACACATAATAAAGAGATTGTTAATGAGATGAAGAAACGAGTAATAACACTTAAGAAGGGCGTTGTAATAAGCGACGAAAAAGTAGGTGGCTACATAGATGAAGATTAGTACGTTCTTTTACATCCTGAAACAGGGATTTTCAAATATTAAGAGAAATATTTTGTTTTCACTTGCATCTATCGGTACTATCGTTTCATGTCTGTTCCTGTTTTCTATAGTATTTGCTGTAGTTATGAACTTCCAGTCAGGTATGAAGGAGATTGAAAGCAAGGTTACTATTTCGGTTTTCTTTAATGAAGATGCGTCTCAGGAGACAATAGATCTGATAGGTGAACAGATACGAGTAGTTGACTATGTGGAGACTATGGATTACATATCTGCAGATGAGGCATGGGATACATTCTGTAAGCAGAATTACGACAATCCTGAAGCTGCCAAGGCAGCCTACGGTGATGACAACCCTCTTAAGAATGCAGCTTCCTATGAGGTTACACTTAAGGATGTATCAAAGCAGGCAGAATTTGTAGCATTTGCAAAGGGGTTAGACGGTGTAAGAAAGGTTAAGAGCTCAGATGTTACAGCGGATAGCATTACAACTCTTTCATCACTGTTGGGATACGCTTCTGTGGGAATAATCGTCATCCTGATGTTGGTATCCATATTCCTTATCAGCAATACCATCACTATCGGTATAACCGTAAGAAAAGAAGAAATTTCAATAATGAAACTTATTGGTGCAACAAACTTCTTCGTAAGGGCACCATTCGTTATAGAAGGTATTATCGTAGGACTTGTAGGTTCTGCGGTACCTTTGGTACTTTTCTATGAAATATATGGAAGAGTCCTTGAGTATGTGGCAGGAAGATTTGGTGTTATAACCAGTATATTTGCTTTTGTAAGCAGACAGGAATTATTCAAGTATCTCCTTCCTGTAGGACTTGTTCTCGGTGTGGGAGTAGGTCTCATAGGTAGTTTGCTTACCACAAGAAAGCATTTAAAGGTATAACAGGGTTACACGGTTAATGTTCAACATTATTAGGAGGGATACAATGAAACTCAGATTTATCAAAAAAATGCCAAGGGTTGCTTTAGGCATGGCATTGGTTGCAGTATTATCATGTTCGACGGTTTATACATCTTCATTTGTCAGCAGAGCCGATAACATCGATGATGCCAAGAAGCAGAAGGAAGAGGCAGAGAACAATAAGGACAACGCACAGGATGTGCTGGATTCCATCAACGACAAGATAAATGAAGTTAATTCAGCCATTGAGGAATTAGACGCACAGGTTACTGATGTACAGACAAAGATAACAGAGAAGCAGAAGGAATGTGACGCCTTAAATACAGAGATTGACGAGACAAATGTCAAGCTCGATGATGCAAAGGCGAATGAGGAGAAGCAGTACGAGGCCATGAAGGTCAGAATACAGTTCCTCTATGAAAATGGCGATGTAGAGTATCTGGATACTCTTATGTCATCATCATCATTCTCAGATATGCTTAACAAGTCAGAATATGTTGAGCAGCTTTCAAATTACGACCAGATACAGCTTGATGATCTGATCAATACAAGAAAGAATATAGAGACTTACGAGGCTACTCTCGAGAAGGATCTTAAGGAGGTTGAGGTTGCCCAGACTGAGCTTGAGGTTCAGGAGACAACACTTAACGATCTTATAGGTCAGAAGCAGACAGAGATGAACAAATACAAGGACGACGCCGGCACCCAGGAGGCTATAGTTGCCAAGTATGCCAAGGAAATGGAAGACGCAGAGGCCCTCATCGCCAAGTATGAGGAGGCTGCAAGACGAGCTGATGCAAATAACGGCGGTGGTTCAGACGGCGGATATAGCGGCGGCGGTTCAGGCGGCCAGTATGATCCATCAGGTTACGCAGGACGTCTTATGTGGCCTGCAACACAGGGAACACGTATTTCATCTCCATTTGGACGGAGAAGCGCACCTGTAGCAGGAGCAAGTACATTCCACAAGGGAATAGACATCCCTTGCCCATCAGGTTCAGATATTGTTGCTGCTGAGTCTGGAACAGTACTTATTGCTACATACAGCTCATCAGCAGGTAACTACGTAATGATCAACCATGGAAATGGTATCATGACAGTGTACATGCACAACTCACAGCTTTGTGTGAGCGTAGGGCAGCAGGTATCAAAGGGACAGGTAATTGCCAAGGCAGGTAGTACAGGATACTCAACAGGTCCACACTGCCACTTCGGTGTTAAGCTTAACGGCGAATATGTAAATCCTGTCAACTTCTTATAAATCAGAATACATCCGGATGAATTGAAACAGATCCGGCAGGATGATAAATAAAAGAACAGTTTGCGGTTACATGCCTGTGGCATGGCTGTGGGACTGTTCTTTTATTGTTAATGAGGTATGATATATGATTGAGTAGTGCCGGGCATATATTAAATTGGTTGAAATGCGTAAGAGGCAGCGGTATAATAGTAGTTGGCTGTTTTAAGATATTTTCATATGAAATAAAAAGGAGATATGACATGCATAAATTAAAGAAAGGCATACTGTTAGCAGGAGTGTGCATAATAGGGCTGACAGGCCTCACAGCCTGTGAATCCGGCAATGTGAAACGTGGTACTGTAGCTGATGGCGGAAGCACTAATCTTGAGTACAGCGGTTCAGTCATTGACAACAATACTTTGGGAAAGGCTGCCAAGATCGAGGCGGTTATCGACTCATCATTCTACTTTGGAGCCGAGGATGAAGCCCTTGAAGAGGGAATATATAAGGGTATGGTTGAAGCCCTTGATGATCCTTATTCAAAGTACTATACCAAGGAAGAGTATGCAAAGCTCCAGGAGGACACCTCAGGTGAGTATGCAGGAATAGGCGTTACAGTGCGTCAGGATACGGATTCCGGTGCGGTTGTAGTTGTAAATATCCTTCCGGGGGCTCCTGCAGAGGATGTTGATATAAAGCCCGGTGACTACATTACCAAGATCGGCGATTACGAGATCACTACAGAGGACGATCTTGATTATCTTGTGACGATGATCCGCGGCGAGGTTGGAACTGATGTAACACTTACAGTGTACAGATCTTCAGATATGAAGACTCATGATGTTACCATCACAAGACGTCAGGTGGAGAACAGAACAGTAGAATATCAAATGCTTGAGGACAACATAGGCTACATACGTGTTACACAGTTTGTGGGAAATACAGGAGATATGTTCGAGGAGGCTCTTAATGATCTTGATTCCCAGGGCATGAAGGGACTTATCGTTGATCTAAGATCTAATCCGGGGGGACTGCTCAATGTGGTTGTAAGCATGTGTGACGACATACTTGCCAGCGGCAAGATCGTATACGAAGAGGATAAGAACGGAAAGGTTATCTCATCATATGAGGCAACTGATGACAAATTCCTTGATAAGCCTATGGTTGTCATTGTAAATGGCGAGAGTGCCAGTGCTTCAGAGGTATTCACAGGTGCGATGAAGGATCATGGCGTGGCTACTATTGTAGGCGAGAATACATTTGGCAAGGGCATTGTACAGAGTGTGATCCCTCTTCAGGACGGTTCTGCAGTGAAGCTCACAACAGCCAAGTATTTCACTCCAAATGGAAATGACATCCACAAGAAGGGCATTGCTCCTGATGTGGAGGTAAGCCTTCCGGATGACTACACCGCAGACGATTACATGGGTGAGAAGGATACACAGTTTAACAAGGCTGTGGAAGTAATAAAGGAAGAAATAAAATAATTGGTATAGACTACGGATTGATAATGGTTTATATTATTTTTATATTTACATTAAAGAAAACTATGTGTTAAGGAGACAACAATGAACAAAGAATTGGTTATAGTGCTTGATTTTGGTGGTCAGTATAATCAGCTCATTGCAAGGCGCGTAAGAGAGTGCAACGTGTATGCGGAGGTACATCCTTATACCCTTCCTGTTGAGAAGATAAAGGAAATGAATCCTAAGGGAATTATTTTCACAGGCGGACCTAACAGCGTGTATGGTGACGAAGCTATTCTGTGCGATCCTGAGATATTCCAGCTTGGTATCCCTATACTGGGTATCTGCTATGGTTCACAGCTTATTGCACACATGATGGGCGGAAAGGTTGAGACCGCTCCTGTCAGCGAGTACGGCAGAACAGAGGTCAGTGTAGACAAGAACTCTGTACTATTTGCAGATGTGAAGGAGACTTCCATATGCTGGATGAGCCATACGGACTACATCGCAGAGGCACCTGAGGGCTTCAAGGTTACAGCCCATACACCGGTATGTCCTGTTGCAGCAATGGAAAATGCTGAGAAGAAGTTGTACGCAACCCAGTTCCATCCTGAGGTTATGCACACAGAAGAAGGAATGAAGATGTTACATGCATTTGTCATTGATGTGTGCGGCTGCAAGGCAGACTGGAAGATGGACACATTTGTTCAGGATACAATAAATAGCCTCAGAGAGAAGATCGGCGATGGCAAGGTATTATGCGCCCTGTCAGGCGGTGTTGATTCATCAGTAGCCGCAGTACTTCTTTCAAAGGCAGTAGGAAAGCAGCTTACCTGTGTATTCGTAGACCACGGACTTCTCCGTAAGAACGAGGGAGACGAGGTTGAGGCGGTATTCGGTCCGGACGGCCCTTACGAGCTCAACTTTATCCGTGTAAATGCACAGCAGAGATATTATGACAAGTTAAAGGGCGTTACAGAGCCTGAGGCAAAGAGAAAGATCATCGGCGAGGAGTTCATTCGTGTATTTGAGGAAGAGGCGAAGAAGATAGGAGCCGTAGACTTCCTGGTACAGGGAACCATTTACCCGGATGTTATCGAATCAGGCCTTGGCAAATCAGCGGTCATCAAGAGCCACCACAACGTAGGCGGACTTCCTGATTATGTTGATTTCAAGGAGATCGTTGAGCCTCTCCGTCTGCTCTTCAAGGACGAAGTAAGACGTGCAGGTCTTGAACTTGGTATTCCTGATTACCTTGTATTCCGTCAGCCATTCCCAGGTCCGGGACTTGGAATAAGAATAATCGGTGAGGTTACAGAGGAGAAGGTCAAGATCGTCCAGGACGCTGACTTTATCTACCGTGAGGAGATCGCAAAGGCAGGCCTTGACAGAAAGCTCGGCCAGTACTTCGCAGCTCTCACCAACATGCGTTCCGTAGGTGTTATGGGTGATTTCAGAACCTACGATTACGCAGTAGCCTTAAGAGCAGTAAACACCAGCGACTTCATGACCGCCGACTGCTCCGACATACCTTTTGAAGTTCTCCAAAAGGTAATGACAAGAATTATAAACGAAGTGAAGGGTGTCAACAGGGTAATGTATGACCTGACCAGTAAACCACCTGGAACGATTGAGTTTGAATGACCTTTTGTGAATAACAAGCCATTATTTACAACCGTTCCAAACAAAAAAAGTTAAGTTTTGGCAACGATTTGGCAACACAATCTAACGCAAAAGTGTTAAGCAAAAAAATAATGTAAATTACAATATGAAAGAAGACCTTACTGATTTTCTTTTCCAAACTGGAGAGGAATTTCGGTGAGGTCTTCTTTTTATCTATCCGTCACTTGTATGGTCTGTTGCCATTGGAAAAGGAATTAAAGCAGACCACTTTTTTTCATTTCTTCTGATAGTGCATCCTGGAGTTCTGCATCCAAATCATCAGAAATGGCATTTCTTACAAAGCCGGTTGTCGGTTCAATATTAGGGTAGTTATATCTCCAATTGTCATATTCATCCTGTGAGAGCTCGCCCTGTTTTAACTTGGAATATTGAGTAAGCCAGGCGAATAGCATAGGCGCTATTTGGTCATAAGCCTGATGCTCTTCGTCGAGAGTGATACATGGTAATCCGTTTTTGTCGGTACTGATCTTAAATCCATATTCGTCCTCAAGGGCGAAGAAGGTATGCATCAATCCGAGATATGAATCAATATTAGGTACTGTGATTGCTCTGGGGGTGACACCAAAGATATCTGCGAGTTGTTTGATAAGATCATCTTTTGGAGTACGGGCTTCCGTTTCGTATTGTGCGATACGAACATCAGATGTTTTGCCCATGAATCCAACCATCTCGCCAAGTTCTTTCTGCTTCAATCCTTTTCTGCTTCGGAATAATCTTATTCTTTTTCCTAACATAGTTGCCTCCTTTTGTCTGTTAATGTTGCCATTAACAAAATAGTTAAATCAATTTGTTTAAGTCTAGTATAACACCTGCAAATAATGTAATCAAGAAGAACTTTAACAAAAAAAGTTAATTATTTATAGAAAAGGTCTTGACTTAACTAAAAAGAGTTAATATAATAACAGTACAAAACTTAACTAATAAAAGTTAAGCGAAAACTAAATGAGTGTACGAAACCGAACAAACCGCCAAGACCTTCGATATGAAGCGAGCGCCTGAGTACAAATAAAGAAAGGTACAAGGGATGGCACAGCGCCGAGCAGGGTTGCCTGTCAGAACGGGGACGAGAATACAACAAACAAAATCTTCAATGAAAGGAGGCGAAACAGATATGGAAGAAAAGACATTTTTAACAGTGGATGAAGTTGCAGAAAGCTTAACAGTTTCAAAGTCAAAGGCTTATGAGATTGTAAGACAGCTTAATAAGGAATTGAAAGAGAAAGGACTTATTACAGTAGCTGCAAGAGTTAGTAAAGCATATTTTTATGAAAGAATGTGTTATAGCAAAGAGTAGAGGAAGGAGTTGATTATATGTCAGTTTATAAAGACAATGCCACCGGCAAGTGGCGAGTGATATACCGTTACACGGATATCACAGGGAAACGAAAGCAGACACAAAAACGCGGCTTTGAAACAAAGCGAGAAGCGGTAGCCTGGGAACATGAGATGATGCTTAAGTCTCAGGCGAAGCTAGATATGACCTTTGGCAGTTTCTATGAGATATATGAAGCAGATAAGGCATCCAGATTAAAACAAAGTACTTGGGAAACAAAAAGTCATATCATAAGAACAAAGATTTTACCATATTTTGCAGACCGTAAGATTGATGAAATTGAAGTTAGGGATGTGATTGCATGGCAGAACGAGCTTCTGGCAGCCTTTAAGGACGAGGGAAAGGAAGAAAGATATTCCCAGGACTATTTAAGAACGATTCAAGCCCAACTTACAGCAATATTTGCACATGCTGTGAAATATTATAATCTTCCAAAGAATCCGTCCTCACTGGCAGGAACTATTGGTAAAGAGGTGCAAAAAGAGATGCAATTTTGGACGAAGGAAGAGTATCTAAAATTTGCAGAAGAAATGATGGACAAGCCACGTTCCTATTATGCATTTGAGCTTTTATATTGGACAGGAATTCGTTCAGGAGAGTTGTTGGCACTTACACCGGGTGATTTTGATTTTGAAAAGCAGACATTGCGAATTAATAAAACATTCCATCGCTCTAAGGGTAAGGATATTATTACAACACCGAAGACGGTAAAAAGTAATCGAATTATTACGTTGCCCCCATTCTTATGTGATGAGATTAAAGATTATCTTGGAATGTTTTATGAGATAGGTGAGAGTGAGCGAATGTTTAGTTTTACAAAATCATATCTTGGACATGAGATGGAAAGAGGCTGTAAGGCATCGGGCGTGAAAAAAATAAGAATTCATGATTTGCGTCATAGTCATGTTTCACTTCTCATTAACATGGGCTTTAGTGCATTGGCTATTGGAAATCGCGTGGGACATGAAACGGAAAAAATCACTTATCGTTATGCACATCTGTTTCCTACTGTGCAAAATGAGGTGGCTGAGAAACTGGAAGTTGAGAGAATGACGAAGGAGGTATGAAAGTTATGGAGAAGAATTTAGATGCCAAAGGCAGACGGAGAAATCGCAATGTGGGATTTAGAGTATCTGAGGAGGAAGCAAAGCTTTTAGATAATTTAGTGGAATTATCAGGACTTGCAAAGCAGGATTATATTCTGCGAAGATTATTAAATCGAGAGATAGTGGTTCAGGGCAATCCAAAGGTATTCAAGGCTTTGAAGCATCAAATGGCACAGATATACGAAGAATTGAAACGCTTGGAAGCTGTCAGTGGTGATAATGAGGAACTACTGATTACTACCCAAATGGTAGCGAAAATTATGAAGGGAATGGTGAACGAGTATGATGGATAAGACAAAAGAAAAGGTTGCCCATACTCCGGCTGTTGGCGTAGCCGGTGAGCAACCTTCCTATATGTATAACAACACAATTATAGCAGATGCAGTGGATTATGGCAATTTGCAAACCACAGAGGGAGTATCAATGTTTGAAAGAATGGGTGGGCAGTATGAAGAAAGAGATGGCATCTTATATCCACTCATTTCTATGGAAGAAGAGCATGTCGATGTGGGGAAGTATGGACTTCTTTGGATGGAATATATGAAATCTGAGTATCTGCAGAGATATGTTGGCCTGAAAAGATGTTGCAGATTAAGAGAGAAAGCTTCAGAAGTAAACGAAGAAGCGTATAGGATTCTTGATGAGATTACAGATAAATATCTAAAAGGCAAAGTGGAACATTCAGATTCTACAATGGAAATGTGGAAGCTTAGAGAACAAGCCAGGATGATGGCAGAAGAGATAATTTTTGCTGAAATTGTAAATCAATTTCATTAAAAGATTGAATAATATATCAAGGAAAGAGAGGCAATTATGACAGAAAAAAGAAATATAAACTACTACGCAGTTGATGGACTTATTATGCAGGGAGAGCATGTGGATGTAAACGTGCCGATTAAAATAGCATTAGATCATGGATGGAGCTCTATAAAAGGAGAACACATTTTTATGGAGAATCTTGTCACACAGGTAGATTATACGCCGCTTACTAATAACGGATTATTAGAGTATAGTGGCAGGAAATATATTATCGGTCAGGGAAGATTAGGAAAGCAGGCAACCAAGACAGAAAACGATAATTATTTTCTCTTGACGATTGCAGGAATTGCAAAGGAGCTTAACTATCAGAAGCGTGAAAAGACAACGCATGTTGAACTATATGCCGGGGTACCACTTACGATGTTTGGTGCAGAGAGAAAAGCCTTTCGTGAATATCTATGGCACAAGGAACAGCTTTCCTTTAACTTTGAGGGTGTGCATTATTGTTTTTATCTAGATAAGGTGAAAATTTATGCTCAGTGTTATGCGGCGATTGCAAATCGTATGGGAGATATGAACAGGCTTCGATGTGTGGATTTAGGTTCTTGGACAATGGATGTTTTAAGTGTAAAGGATAAGATACCAATGGATAAGGATGCCTACACCTATGAAGTGGGACTTATCACAGCCTTTGAACGAATTAAAAAGGATGGACTTCCAAAAGTGCATTGTGAAATTCCAGAAGAAGATATTACAGATTATATTAAAGGGACTAGTGTAAATGATGAATTTATCCCAATTATTGAAAAGGGATTGCAGGAATATGCTGATAATGTTGAAGCAAAGCTTAGGGAAATTAAGGTAGATTTGAAACATGAAAATATCATTTATGTGGGTGGGGGTGCCAGTGTGATGAAAAAGTTTGGAAGAACTAAGGAAAGAAATATTCAATATGTAACAGATGTGAAAGCAAATGCAATTGGCTATCGTTATCTTGCAGATAATATCGGATAGGAGGCACTATGAAAAATTCTATTACCTTTCGTTTGAATCCGAAACATGCAGAGGATAGAGAAATTATGGAATGGTTAGATGAAAATGTGGCTGAGGAGGGTGGTCAAACTACCCTCGTCAAATCAGCATTGCTATCTGTCATTCATGATGATAAAGAAGCGGACTATTATCAGAAAATGCAATATGAAATTCAGAAGACGATATCAAAAGAAAATGAAATGTTTTCGGATACTGTAAAAGAAGTGATGCAATCTATGGTAAATCAAATGTTTGCCGGTTCTCTTGCAATGATTGGACAAACTCAGAAACCGTTACAGGCGGCATATCCACAACAATTATACTCGTCTGAAGCTGCATTAGATTCCATAAGTAGTACGACGGAAAAAACACAAGTTGCTGAGGTTAAAGACCTTGAGGCGGATAATTGTAAATCTATGGATGATGATACAAGAAATGCTCTAGGAAGTTTGTTTGATGATCAGGATTAATCAAAAAATAAGAGAAAAACTTATAAAGGTGTTAGCTAGACTGTCTTACAAAAAGGTTCATTGTCAGCCAAAATGTAAGGCAGTTTTTTATTTGAACAATTTGAATCAGACGAAATGTCTTACGGGGATTGTCAAGCCGAAGAGTGAAAAATCCGGCTTAAAAAGCTGGATTTTTTAGCTCACAGGCGGGGATAGCTGGGGCTTGGGGATGCAATCCCCAACAAGTTCTGCCCTGTGTACACACAGGGCGGAACTTGCTCTACTAATAGCGACTTTAATGGAGCACCCGCCGGCTTTAGCAGGATTTCATCAGGGAATGAAAGAGTTCTTATAGAAAAAGATGCAATGGCTATTGGAAGATTTCAATAGGAAATAGAATATAGGTGATTTCTGTAAGACAAAGCGTTTAACAAATTTGTCCATATGCACCACTGGCGAATAGCCGTTTTGTGGTGCAGGAACATTTCACGGTTTACGATATCCACGAAACGCAGTGGAGTGTATCACGAGCGAAGCGAGTTATCCGTGAGTGACCATAGGGGAGCGAGCGTATAACCGGAGGGAGGAGCAACAGCGACGGCGAAAAATATTGCCGTATCCGGCATTAATAAAATTGTAACTGTTAAATAAGCAGATAAAGTGAAATGACTTTAATGTCTGCACCATCAATGGAAGGAGAATTGTAAATTATGATAAAAGACACAGATAAAAAGAAAGAAGCCATGACACGTATCGAGATGCGTATATCCAAAGATGATAAGGCAATCATTGAACAAAAGGCAAGAAAGACAGGTCTTACCACATCGGAGTTTATCAGGAGAAGTGCTCTTGGAAGACGTCTTCCGTGTTATGGAGATACCACACTTTTACAGGAATATTCTATGCAGCTTGGTAAGATCGGTTCAAATTTGAACCAGATTGCAAGGTGTTTCAACCAGGGATTTATATCGGATAGTCTTAGAGGCGAAGTTAGAGAGGCCTGCAGGGAGCTTTTGAATTTGAAGTTTCGGATTCTACCGGCACTTGAGGATGTAGTCTGTGGCAAGAAATATCAAAAGAAAACAAAAAGTACAGCAAGCGGCAAAGAAAGTGGGTGATTAAATGGCTATATTAAAGCATATTCCGGTTAAGAACCGTTATTATTCATCTGCTGTAGAATATCTAACCTGTCAGTTTGATGAATACACCAACAAACCGATTTTCGATGAAAAGGGAAGGATTATGGAACGGGAAGAGTATTTGATTGAGGGTGTGAACTGTGAGGTGGATACTTTTGGAGCAGAATGCATTGAGACGAATCGGTTTTATGGTAAGAATAATGCAGTGAAGGATGTGAAAGCACATCATTATATTATATCCTTTGATCCCACAGATAATATAACGATGGAAGAAGCTCTTGCATTTGGAAAAGAGTGGTTATGCGTCTTTGCTCCAGGGCATCAGGCAGTGATTGCAGCACATCCGGATGGTCATCATGGCAGCAAAAATATGCATGTCCATATTGTGCTAAATTCCGTAAGGAAATACGCAGGGAAACAGGAGCAGTGGCACTATAAGCCCTGTGAGTGGAAGCAGGGATGTAAGCATAGAAGTACAGGAAAAATGATGCATTATGCTAAAAAGTGGGTAATGAGAAAATGTTTGATTCAGGGATACGAGCAGGTGGATCTCCTTACGAAAAAGCATCGTGATGATTATTGGGTAGAGAAACGATTAATGAAATCCAATGCTAAGGATGGTGTTGGAATGACTTCAAATAAAGAGCTGATACGAAATACCATTGATAAGTTGATACCGGCGGTAAAATCATTTGATCAGCTGGTGGAATGTCTGATCAATATATATGGTTGGGAGATTCGTGTAACAGATAAAACAGTAACATTTACTATGCCGGATATGAAGCGGGGTATCCGTGGCAATAAGCTTGGAGATGGATATGGAAAAGCAGAACTAATGGAACGAATTGATGTTGCTATCAAGGAGAAGGCTGTTGCAGAAGCTAAGAGGATTGCAGAAGAAAAGGCAAGAGAAGAAGCCAGAATTGAAGCAGAACGAAAGGCGATGTCTGAAAGAGCAGAGCAGAAGAAAAAAGAAGAACTGTCACAGAAAAAGAGAAAATTGGCATTTGAACGAAATGGTATTCAATTTGAGTATTTTATGGCAAATTCTAATTCGGATGATTGGAATTCAGATTATGCGAAGTATCTGATGGCAGAGAAGATTACTGATTTTGATGCTAAAAGCATTGAAGAGTTGTCGAAACCGATTTTAACAAAGGAAGAATTCGAACGAAAGCAGATTGAAGAGCAGCAGAAAGAAATTTGCAAGAAGGCGCATGAATTATGGAATGATACTCTCAATAATATTGATGGGTTAGTATATCCTCACAAGTGGGAATATCTGAACTATTTAGAAGAGATAAGGTATCGAAAGGCTTCTACACTTACCTTACAACAGGTAAAAGAGCCAATTCTATCTTTTGAGGAATTCAATGAAATGATGGAACGTGAAAGTGCTAGGCCTGTGGAAGCAGTTGGAAACGTTCATGATGCTGTAGTGGTAAAGGATGCAGAAGAAATAGAAGAAACAATTGGAATTGAAAAGAATCCTACAGAAGATCTTGAGGTTCAGGATATTTCAATACTGGAATCAACAGTAGAAGAGGTGGCGGTCATGGAACCGGTTATTGAAAGACCATTAACTATCGGGGAAAGGGCAAAAGAAATATCAACAGTTATTCGTAATGATTATGGCAGATATGATAATGTGCCAGTAAAGGTGAAAGCAGAGCTATTCCAATTTTCTGTTGATGATTTTGAAGCGGATATGAAACTGCATTCATTGGTGTTAAAAGAGCTTAATGTGAGAATGTATAGTTCGGAATTGTATGATGATTATATGAGTATTGTAGATGCAACGGACAAGAAGAAGTTGGGTGAACTACAGAAAGTTGATCAGTATAGCAAAGAGAAAAGGTGGAATCAGAGCAGATAAGGAATTTTTGGACAGATAATTTATATGAATTATCTGTTTTTACATACGAGTTTTAACATATCTTAAATGTAAGTATCAATTGAAAAATTAACTGATTTGTGTTAATATAGCTAGTACAATAAGAAACTAAAAATATAGCTAGGAGATAAATATGGATTATACGTATTCTGACAAAGACATAATTTTGGAAATAGAACAATATATGAATGACAAAGGTGAAGCTTTAATTTCAAGAATGAAATATATAATAGACAAATTTGAAGTGTATAAAACAAAAAAAACAGAAGAAGATTTCAAAATGGAATTTACTCCGGTTTTGATGGATGTGGCAAATGCTATTGGTGTTGAATTTAATCCTAAATATGAAAAATATGTAAAAAGTGGAAGAATGGATTGCTTTTATAATTGTATTGATTTGGAATATAAAGTACCAGGTGCAATCGAACCCCAAAATGTATATTTTGCTCGTAAATCAATGAATGATTCTTATTTAGAAGAAGTTCACAGACAAATTGAAGGATATTCTATAAAAGAAAAAGTAGATAAGCGGAAAATACTTGGGATTATTTTTGATGGCAAACGTATAATATATACATATTATTTGACAACTGATTGGCATAATTCTGTACCACAGGAAGTTAATGAAAGTTCTATGGAAAAGTTTCTAAAGAGACTTTTTTCTTCTAATATTAAAGGAAAAGCAGTATGTGTATCTAATTTGATTGAAGATTTTGGGGTTGATTCGGAACTCTCAAAATCAATTGTAAAGTGTTTTTATAACAAGCTAAATGAATGTGAGAATTGTAAAACAAAAATAATGTTTGAACAGTGGAAATCTTTATTTAGAGAAGTATCTGGATATAATGAAGAAACTTTGAAGTTGGATATTGGAGAAATTGTTGAAACATATAATTTTACACGTTCGAATATTGTAATAGATCATCTTATATTTGCAATTCAGACATATTATGCAATGTTTATCAAATTGTTAGTAACAGAAATGCTTAATCAGAAAAAAATGAAGGTGAATATAAATACGCAGATGAATTTTTCGTCTAAGGATTGCGCATATAAAGAGTTGCAAAATATAGAAAATGGGCAATTGTTTGTCCAGTTTGGCATCAATAATTTTATAGAAAATGATTTTTTTTGCTGGTATTTGGATGAATGGGATACGGAGATATATGATGAAGTAAAACAGCTTTTAAGAAAGATAGGTGATTACAATTTCTATGAAACCACAAATCTAGATGATAGTGGTTCTCAAGATTTATTAAGAAAATTGTATAATTATCTAATGCCAAAATCTTTGCGTCATGCATTAGGAGAGTATTATAGTCCAGACTGGTTGGCCCAGAGAACATATAATGAAGTGGGAATTAATGGCGATATACAAAAGAGTATATTAGATCCAACGTGTGGATCTGGGACATTTATCGTTATTGCAATAAAAAAAATGATAGAAACAAATAAAGGAAAAATGCCAGATGAAGAGTTATTAAAACATATTATTGAAAATGTTCATGGCTTCGACTTAAATCCCTTAGCTGTAATAACTGCAAGAGCAAATTATTTGTTAGCATTAGGGGATTTGATTAATGATACATCATGTGATATTGAAATTCCAATTTATCATTGTGATGCAATGCTTACTATATTGGAGGAGAACAGAGAGGATCATTATGTAAAAAAAATAGCTACTAGAGCAGGAATTTTTGAAATACCCAAAGAATTTTGTGTTCATAAAACAAGTTTTTTTAGCTTGTTGGATGAATTAAGAAAAGGAATAATAAAGCAGAAAGATTTTGAAAAAGAACTTTGGATAGAAATATCAAAGAAATTCAAGGTGGATGCGCAAGATTTAAAATTAAAGGAACTAACGTTAAATTTTTATCAACAATTAGCAATATTAAATAAAAAAGGAATATTAAATGTTTGGTTGCAAATCATAAAAAATGCATTTATTCCACTATTTCATAAGAAAGTTGATTTTTTAATCGGAAACCCACCATGGGTCAACTGGCAAACACTACCAGAAGATTATAGGGAGAGTATTCACAAACATTGGTATGAATATAAAATTTTTGATTTTACAGGATTGAAAGCTCGGCTAGGAAATGCACATGATGATATATCTGTTCTTTTGACATACGTGGTTATGGATAATTTCTTAAAAGATAATGGAACACTTGCATTTATAATTAACCAAAACCTACTTCAAGCGTATGGAGGAGGAGAGGGATTTAGAAAGTTTTTGATTAAAGGTAATACTCCAGTAAAAGTTATTAAAGTTGATGATTTTGTTTTGGTTGAACCATTTTTGTCTCTAGGGGCAAGTAATAGAACAGCAGTTATATATATGAAAAAAGGAGAAAAAACAATATATCCTGTTCAATATAATAAGTGGTATAAATTAGAAAAGGGTATAATTGATGCTGAAGATACATTAATGTCTGTTTTGACCAAAGTAGATTTTACTTCGTTAATAGCAGAACCTGTAAATAATATTTATAATTCGTCTTGGATGATTGGAACGGAAGAACAATTAGAGATTTTTTCAAAAATGCAGGGTAAATGTAATTATTTGGCGAGAAAAGGTGTTGATACAAGTGCGAATGGAATTTATTGGGTTGAAGTGTTAGACAAACTACGAGGAAAAGTTATTATTAGGAATACGCCAGAGAATAGTAAAAAAGCAATACCTCAATTTAATGGTGCAATTGAAGAAAAATATCTTTATCCGTTAGTACGAGGAAAGGATATTCACAAATGGAAATATGTTACGCCTTATAAAGTGATAATTCCATATGAAGAGAATATGAAAAAGCCGGTGAGTAAAGATACTTTGCAATCAGAAAGTGAGAATTTGTATAAGTATTTTTATGATTCAAATTTTAATCCTAATTCTGAAATGTTTTTGCAGATTTTAACATCAAGAGGTATTTATAAGAAACATTATGAAAATGTTAATGTTCCAGAATATGTTTTATATAATATAGGAGAATATACTAGTGCACCATATAAAGTGGTTTGGAAAGCATTGGCTTCAAAAGGAATGGAGGCATGTGTTATTTCTTCTGAAAAGGGAAAATTAATTATACCAGATCATAACAATGTAATGGTTCCTTTTGAAGATAGAGAAGAAGCATACTATTTTTGTGCTATTGTCAATTCTAAACTAATTGGAGAATTTATTGATTCATATATATCATGGTTTAAATCTAATCATATATTGGAGAATATTAGTATTCCAAATTTTATTCCGGAAAATTCTGTTCATCATAGATTAGCTATACTTGGAGAACAAGCACATGTTGAAGTGGAAAATAAAAATAAATTAAAGAAGATTGAAGAGGAGATTGAAAGAACAGTAAAATTATTATTTTTGTAGGTTTGAAGAAGGGTATATGGCTGGAATTGATAATTATATGATTTTAGTAAGACTGTGTAGAATATTTGAATGATGAATTTGATAAAGGAGTGACTCCGAATGATATATATATATACAGAAAAAAAAGATTCCAAAGACTGGATATTTCAAAACGACTTGTATTTCAATTTGAATACAAGTAATGAAGAAATGTCCTCAAATGAAATAAATCTCATTCAGCAAGTAGATGAGGCAAAGTTGACACCAGATAAGCATATTGAAACAAAATATGGTTTAGGTACAATCCGTAATTTGTCATCTGGCTGCAAGACATTACTTAATATTGTAAAGCATCCTGATAAGGTGGTGAATGTAGAAGAATGTGGTCCGAATGTGCTTAAAATAATTTTTACTATGGATAATATAAAGATTTATATGTCCAGACCATCGCTTTTTGATATCCCGGATGATGTGCAAATCAGATTCAATGATTCTGATATAGTGACCGGAGGGAGAGGATATAATGCCTGGTGGGGCAAGGAGTATGAAAGGAGAGAAGCAGATGATCTATAAGAATATTACATTTAAAGCAGATCCATTTTCATACAATCTGGAATTTGACGATAGAATAACTCTTGTTGGCGGAAATAGCGGTACCGGTAAAACAGTGCTTTATGAAATGTTAGAAGATCTACGATTAACTAATGAATACAAAGCTATAAAATTGTTTAATTACAAATCAGATAATTTCTCAGAATCGATTGAACAGTGCAGAGATAGTTTTATTGTAGTCGATAATGCAGATAATTTGATTAATGATGAGGTCAGACGTTTTATTAATTTTGAGCCGTCTAATCAATATATGCTTTTCTTACGAAATTGCGACGGACTAAATGTATCTGATAAGAGTTTTAAGGTGTTGAAGTTTGACAATAATAGGATAACACTGGAAGAGGAGTTGTGATATGAAGTATTTATGGACAGAAGATACCGGCGCAGGACTTCACTTCTGGAAATTGGTTAACCAACTTTTCTTTAATGATGCACTTGTGGTCGAAAGTAAAGAAAGCAATCAGGGCTTATTGGATGCATTGGCAGAGATAGATATGAAAGAGGACGATAAGTATTATATTTCGTTTGACTATGTGGTTGATAATCAGGATATTCGTAATAAGAATCGTATTTTGAAATCAATAACAGATAAGGCAGAGGGAAAGATTATCATTCTGGATATGATTTGTTTTGAATATCTGATTCTTGCTTTTGATAAGCTAGTGGCATGGACAGGCACCGGAAAGACAGATAAAATTAAAATTCGTGAAGAAGTTTTATCAGTGATTGAAAATCATAGAATCAACTTGTCAAAGATTGATGATGAGAAGACATTGCAGTACTTGGCAGGTTTTAAGAGATACTCTACAGAACGGGTGATGAAATCATTGGTGGGTGAATTTACTCAAAATGAGAAGTGGTCCGTTAAGGGGGAACTTATGGGTGAGTGTTGGTATAAGGATTGCTGTGTGTCGGAACATCTAGATAATCTGAGGTGTGGTAAGCCGGAGATTGAGGATGGGAATAAGAAGATGAGGATGTTGATACAGTCGGAAAAAGTGCAGAAAATAATTGGAGAAGTCATTATTTAAATTATATTTACTAACAATTGACAGCTGTATTGTAAAAAAAGGAAGTGAAGATTTGAAGATTACACATGTTAAAATACGCAATTATAGAAATTTAAGGGATATAGATATAGGTTTAGCAGAAACGGTAGCAATTATAGGGGAAAATAATAGTGGTAAAAGCAACTTTTTAAAAGCAATCACGCTTCCTTTTTTGACTGATGATAATACACATATCAGTAAGAAATTATCATGGATTGATATAAACAATGAAACTAAGAAATGCTATTATAAGAAAATTATTCTGAATCAAAATAAAATTAGGAATGATGAGATTACTGTTGAGCAATTTGCAGAATTTTTACCGACAGTAAGTGTTGAAGTGAATATTCAGGCAAGTGGTGCAGAGGAATATTATGTTAAGGATATGTCGTATGCAATCGAAGACGGAGAAATTCAATATGGAATAAAATATGAGTTCGCTCCTAAGAATTGCGCAGACATATTCAGAGTGGTAAAAGAAGTTGTATCTCAGACTGAAATTAACGATGCAAATTTAAAAGAGGTTAAAATGAATCTCTTACCAGTAGAATATTATAATTATTCAATAAAAGTTTCGGATGGTAGCAATGTGTCATATGATACATTGAAAATGTTCAAGTACGAGGCTCTTGAGGCAGAAAGAGATGATTTTTCAAAAACTAAGAATCAGTTGGGCTCAAAATTTTTGGTTGATTTATTGAAAGATAGACTTTCAGATCAGGATAAATTGAAAATAGAAAAAGAATATAGTCATTTCTTTGAGGCACTAAAAGAAATTAGTGATATTAATGATATAATTAACTGGCAAGAAACATCTGAGCTAAAGGGTGCAAAGAAGTTTTTTTCGCACATTAACATTCTGCCTAATATGCCACCAATGCAATCTATTTTAAGTAGTGTAAGGTTGGGATATTCAGAAGAAGAATTGTCAATGCAAGGATTGGGACATCGTAACTTAGTATTGCTGTTTGTGCTGATTAATTCACTGCTTGGAAAGGAAACAGATATTGCTCTGAATGTTTTAACGATAGAAGAACCGGAAGCCCATTTGTGTATTAATAATACAAGATTGATGGTAAGTTTTTTAAAAGCATTTACGGATAAGAATAAAACTGTGCAGTTGTTTTATTCCACACATAGTACTGAATTCATTAACAAGATGAATTTAAAAAATGTGGTGGTTTTACATAATGGAAAAGCTTACTCATTTGCAGATGAATTAGAGGATGAAGATTTTGCATATTTAGCAAAGAACCCTAATTTGGATCTTTTTAAACTATTTTTCTCTAAGAAATGTATTTTGTTTGAGGGAATATCGGAAGAATTATTAATTCGTTCTTATATTGACTCAAAAGAAACATTAAGTGACATTGAAGTGCTGTCATTTCATAAAGGGTTTAAAAAAATAATGAATATTTGGAAAAAAGTCAATGAAGGTTCTGGCAATAAATTGGGCATTATTCGTGATTATGATAATCAATCTAACGCTAAGAAGCAACATGATAAATATAATGATGATAAGGAAATATGTGTTAGAACGACCGAGTATTATACTTTAGAACCGGAAATTGTAAATACGGGTGACAACTATAAGATATTGAAGAACAAATATGGAGATGTTTTTGGTTGGAATGATATGACAGATGATCAGCTTACAGAAGCGTGGAAAAATGCAAAAGCAACTGATATGTTTACGATTTGTAAAGATTTAGCTAGTGGAGAATTAGAAGGTTTTCAAATGCCAAAACATATCCAAGATGTTATAGATTTTCTTTCACAAGAGTCAGAAGAGGTGTTATAAAGTGGAAATAAATATAGCAGGTGCAGGATCAGGAAAGACTACAAAGATGTCTGATAAAATAATACTTCTTCGTAATCAAATTGATGCGGAAAAGAAAATATTTTGCGTTGCATTTACTAATAGTGCCGTAGATTGTATTCGTAGAAAGCTGTGCGAACATTATGTACAAATTCCGGAAAACATAATAGTGAGTACGATTCATTCGTTTTTGTATAGGGAAATAATAAAGCCATATTATCATTTACTTTATGGAAAGAAATATGAAAAAATTTCTATTGCAGAATTACCACAAGACGCAAAGTATAAAAATGCAAAGATTAAAAGACTTGATGATATGAATGTACTTCATCAAACAGTAATTCCTGAACATGCTAAATGGGTATTGTGTAAAAAATCAAAGGATACAAAAAATATAAAAGATGGGAGACAAATAATTAAAAATGCAATTGTAAAATATTGTGGTGCAATCTGTATAGATGAAGTACAGGACATAGATAAGCATATGCAAGAAATTATAGAAGAATTAAGCGGAATGGAAATCCCAATGATACTGATGGGAGATCCGAAGCAGGATTTAAAAGGATTTAAATGCTTAAGAAACCTTATGTCTATATACGAACAAAATGTTAGATATATATCAGAATGTCATAGATGTCCGCAATTACATTTAGAACTGTCAAATCGTTTGGTAGATAAAAATGAAAAGCAGAAATCTGAAAAGGACTTCGGTCAATTATCAGTATATTATGAAAGTGAAATTGATTGCCACACATTAATTGAAAGACAAAAATATGATTTGATGTATATATCCCAGAAGCAAGGGGTGTATGAAACACACGACTACAAGAAGAATAACATAAGAGAGAATTTAGCGGAAGAGCTTGAACCATTGCTGTTTGAGAATCATCCAACCAAAGATGCTCAGACAGTTAAAAAAGTAGCGTATTATTATGCTGGGAAGATGATTGAAAAGTACAGGAATACGGGAAAGAAAAAAGATGCAATGACATTACTGAGCAAGTGCGAAAAAATAGATTCAAGAAGATATGGCATTATCATAAATATTTTTGAAGACGAAAGTCCAATAAAACAAGAAGATAAGATTTTTGTAAAATCAATAGACTACATAAAGGGAATGGAGGGGGAGAAGTGTTTATTCATTCTCACAAATGACTTGGCAGCATATTTATTTAACGATAATAATACGGAGGCGAATAAGACGAAGAATAAGCTTTATGTAGCCCTTACTCGTTCGTTAAATGAATTGTCGATATACATATTAAAAGAGGTTGAGAATAAATACACAAAGAAGAGAATACAGGATTTTTTTGAAAGATATCTTTGAATATAAGATGATAATAAAGGTGGTGATGAGATGTTGGTAGATGAAATATGGGATTTCAAAAGTATTAAAATGGGACGCGAGTTAGAGATTTCTGGAGAATTTATATATGAATCAGCAAAGAAAACAATGTCGATAACTGGATTAAATAATCAATATGAGATTAATATCATATTGTATACCGGAGCAGTAGGCATAGAACGGTTACAAAAAATTTATTTGTGTCTTGTTCTACAAAATCCAACTGATAAGGAATCTGTTCCAAAGTGCCTTATAGAACATAACCATCATGAATTAGAAAAAGAAATTGAGAAATATACTACAGAACAACTTTCAAAAAATGGAAGAAGTCTTTTGGGAGTTTTTTCTAATTATTATAATAATTACCGATATGCAAATTATATACCGGGAAAAAATAGCAGTGAGTTGAGAAAGTTATTTATTAGTTTTTTGAAAAAACAAAATGGAAAATTTAATTTTGATGAGCCATGTGCTTTGATCCAGTTTGATGCATTCAAACGTTTTTACATAAATGAATTGGGAAAATTGGCTAGATATTATTTTGAATTAATAGAACATAAGGCAAGAGATATTAATACGTATACATATGAGATTGACTCGTATTCAAATGCTGCAAGAGTCTTTTTATCAACTCAAAGAAGATCTCTTTATGAGCAGATGGTTATTGAACAAAATTCAATAAAAGAGCTACTGCTCTATATGTATAAGAATAAGCGAGAGTCTGGTGTTTTTAGATTACTGAATGATATGGAATCTTTGGAAATGGATGATGCACTAGTAAATGATTATTTAGCTGATTTATGTGAGGGAAAAGTCAATAATTGGTTGATAGATTATGTAGACGAGTTGTATGAAGAAATGGAAGACATAAAGAAAAGAAAAGAGCGTAAGGAATTATTGGAATTGATTGGAAATAGATCGGTTTTGTTTGATTTTGATGATTTTGAAGATGATGAAAATGAATCATACCACAAGAATATGTTTGAAAGCGACGATATTGAGGGAGGAGAGAATTTGTAGTTTCAAAAAATGAAAATTAACTTGTCATTCAGGTATCATCAAGTTATAATATTCCCATGGCAACAGTTTGGCAACAACCATTCAGTAGGTCAAAATAAATAGTGTAATTGATATATAAATATGCCTCATACTCGACCGAAACTTAAATAAAATAAGTTAAGTAATGTTTGGGTCATAAAGAGTTTGAGTAAAAAGGTAAATCCCTACAAAGCCTGTATTTATGGGCTTTGTAGGGATTTTTTAGATGGCGATGGGTACAATTTGGGTACACTAGAAATGCAACCGCATAAATAATATATGAAACAGTATCAAAATGATACGATTTTTACATGAAAAATTATTATTTTCACAAGAAAAATCGAACCCGAAAAAGAGTTTGAATAACGGACTAAAATGCCGAAAGCCTGTATTTATGCGGGTTTCCGGCATTTGTTTTATCGAATGGCTCTAGTTTGGCTCTATTTGTGGGTGGAGTAATGACTTTCGTAAATCAATATGTTGCTTTGCTAGGTTGATTAGGAGAAAAGATGACAGATAATGAAAAGAGATTTATAAAAAGTATATTTTCGGGAGACAGTAGTGGTCATGACTATTATCATACAATACGAGTATATAAACTGGCTACTAAAATCGCAAAACAGGAAAATGCAGATGTTAAAACAGTGCAGTTGGCAGCTCTGTTACATGATGTGGATGATATTAAGCTTTTTCCCGACAATTATGCTACCAAGAAAAATGCAGTTGAGTTTATGACAATTAACAAAATAGATGGTAAAAGGATAGAGGCGGTACGCAAAAGTATAGATGAGGTTGGAGTTGGAGTAAAGGACCCCGGCG